>SAMEA3663175__coassemble_68_pt1 | contig 29047 bp, 25 predicted proteins | sample SAMEA3663175__metabat2_low_PE_006 | metagenome-assembled genome bin SAMEA3663175 (sample SAMEA3663175) | pig gut metagenome | biome: pig gut; feature: pig-associated habitat; material: faeces | place: Denmark | collected 2012
AACACGAAGGATGCCTTGAAAAAGTTGTAAAAAATGTATAATGCGGAAGCCCTGATTGAAAAGCCTATTTTTCTTTTAATTTAAGCTCGTATTCCTCTACAGGAAGCGGTTTGCTGTAATAATAGCCTTGAATTGTTTCACAGCCGAAATGTCTCAGCTTATCAATCTGTTTCTGGGTTTCGGCACCTTCTGCAAGGCAGTGAAAATTCAGTTCTTTTGCCATAGAGATTATGCATTTTACAATAGTGCATTCTTTTGTGGTATCAGTATCTGTATCGATTCCGTCTACGAAGCTTTTGTCAATTTTGAGAGTATCAAGAGGCATTTCTGTCAGCATTGAAAGCGAAGAATAGCCTGTTCCAAAATCGTCGATTGAGATTCTAAAACCTTTTTCTTTCAGTTGTGAAAGAATGGACATCATATAAATCTGATTGTTTATTGTTGCGCTTTCTGTAAGTTCGAAATCGATGAGCTGGTGAGGAACCTGATAAGTATCAACAATGTTTGTCAAATGTTCAATAAGATTCTGTTTTTCAAGCTGTTTGCGTGAAAGGTTAACAGAAATAGGGTGGAGAGGAATTTCTTCATCCTTCCATCGCTTTAAATACTGACATACTTTGTGCAGAACGATATCATCAACTTTACCTATGGATCCTTCTCTTTCAAGGAAAGGAATAAACTTAATAGGTGGTAAAAGACCTTTTTTCTGATAATTCCAGCGAACAAGGGCTTCTGCACCGATTACTTGTTCTGTGTTAATGTCATATTTTGGCTGAAGGTATACAAGAAATTCATCGTTGGCGATTGCAGTGTTGAGGTATGTCTTAATTTTTTTACCCCAGAGTATTTCATCGTGAATTTTATCTGTGTAGAAAATTATCTCAGTGGAATTTAATTTATTTCCCATTTTCTGCACAAGCTTTGCGCCGTCAGGAACCCTGTCACTTAGCAATAATGAATTTCTCATTGGAACAACTCCACAACGGAAATAAATGTTGTAAGTTGGATCTTCTGGTAATGTGGAAAGGCTGTCAAAGAAAACTGTAAGCTTTTCTCTGATTTCTTCATCAGGCATATCCTTAATCATCAGAGCAAAGTTGTCGTTGTCACATCGTGCGCCCTGATAAATCCAGTCTTGCTCTGTAATCTTTTTTGTAATTCGACGGAGAAGATTGTTTGCAATATGATGACTGTAAATTTCATTTATTGTTTTAAAATCTTTTACATCGAAATGAACAAAGGCAAAGTCCTGAATTCCTTTTAAGCCAAAGCCTTCAAGATATGGCTTTATGTGATTCCAGTTGAAGTATCCTGTAATGGGATCAAGGTAAGCTTTTTTATAAAGTTCCTCGTGTGTATTTTCTTGTGGAGTTTCAGGAATAAAGCTGTAGCTTTTTTCTGTTGCTTTTGCTGAAACATAAATACGGTTCTTATTCTCCAGAGTAAAAACTTCTACAACTTTAGGAATGTCTTCCTTAAAAATATATGGCCAGTTATTCTGAGCTGATTCCCGTGGTTTAAATTCCTGAATGATTGATTCAACCTTTTCGCAGTCTAAGGAAATGTCAGAGGTAATATCAATTCCCATCATAAATGATGGAGAAAGTTCCATATGCTCAAGATTTGCAGGGTAAATAACGCGGGAATCGTTCATTCGAAATTCCATACCGATAACCCGCATGTTGATTTCATCTGTGCGGATTCTGAAAATTCCCGGACAGTCATAAGTTCCAAAAGCATCAATGTACTGATTAAAAATCTCAGGTATGATTCCGAGATACATATTTGTAATGTCAGTTTCAGTTGCCTGAATATAGTAGAGAAGGCGGCGTGGTTTGAATATGTGATTTATTGAATAAGTCAAATGAACCTCATGAATAATCTTCGCTTGCATTTATAGTATAAACAGAATAAACCCATTTAATTATATCATTACTCTTGCGAAATTGCAAAAAACCGTTGTAAACTATAAAAGATTTTATGTTTACAATGGTTATAATCAGAGCAGAAATTTTATGTATAGGTATCATTCTCTATTTAATAGGATACAGTCTTTACTGTTCCAGATACCATCATATTCGAAGTAACTTTCTGTTTCTCGCTTTTACGTGTTTGATTCATTCTGTCTTTGCTCTTGTTACAGAGTTGACTGTAAATAATCCCACATGTCCTGTAATTGTTAATAACATTTGTCATATTTTGTTTTTTGCATTTGCTCAGTTGTTTTGTCTGGAACTTTTCAGATATACCCTAGCTTTAGTTGCACCAGGTAATCGTACTCATATTCCGACTGCGATTGCAGGCTCAGTTTGTTTGACAGGACTTGTATGTGCATGTATCTCACCAATTAAATATCTGGAAGGAAAAGGTACTTTTTATAGTGCAGGTATTGGACCTTCAATTTGTTTTGGAACTGGTGTTATTCTCTTTATTGCTATTGTAATTATATTGATTGTAAATCTTAGAAAAGTCCAGCAGTCAGTGATTTTTGCTTTGCTTCCGATTACAACACTTGCATTTATAGGCGAATTGACTCAAGTGATTATTCCAGAATTTTTGTTTACTTCAGGAACTTTAACACTTGCTTTAATTGGTGCATTTTTTGCAATAGAAAATCCAATTGGAAAATTCGAAGACAGGGCAAATATTGATTTGGATACTCAGGCGCGAAATCGAAATTCCTATGAAAGAGATTTTGCAGCCATAAAAAAAAGGATTAAGAGTGGAAAAATTAATTTTCCTTTTATGTATGTAATCTGCGACATAAATGGTTTGAAAACTGTAAATGATAATTATGGGCATCTGGAAGGCGATAAATTAATATTAGCTGCTGCAGAAGTTTTGATGGATAAACTGAAATCTTCAAGCAATGTTTACAGAATAGGTGGCGATGAATTTGCAGTATTCTATGAAGGTGTGAGAATAGGTGATGTAGAGGCAGAGATTGCTTCTATTCCGGAAGCTTGTGAAAAAGTCAGTTTAAGTAAAAAACTTATAAGTCCTCTTTCTATATCTACTGGTTATGGACTTTATACAGAAGGTGTCGATCTAGAAGATCTTGTTCGCATCGCTGATGAAAGAATGTATAAGAATAAAGATGCTTTTTATCGGAAAAAGGGTATTAACCGCCGCAAGGTTCAGGATTATGCTTCTGTATTCAGAGATGGAGCAACAAAGATTCTTAAGATTAACCTGACAGATGATTCATTCAATATTTTTAAGGTTGATCTTGCAGAGAAGAAAAAAGAAGAAGGATATTCTGAAAACTTTAGTGAATGGGTAAAAGGTTTTATAAAGGCCGGTTATGTCCATGAGTCAAGCAGAGTACTGTTTGATGACAAGGTTGATATTGCTAAATGGAAAAAATTCTTTGATGATGGTGGCAGTAAAATTTCCTTTATATATAAACGACGATATGATAAGGAATTCTATCAGTCTTATGTAGAGATTGTCAGAGGTAATGAATACCATCCTGACAGACAGATAATATTTTTATTTGTAAAAAATCTCGAAATCAAGTAATTTTACTTACCTTGTAGAATTTGTTCCTCATTGAAATTTTCAAAAAATTCTTCTATTATCTTCCATATGAAAGAACTTGAACTTAAGTATGGATGCAATCCTAACCAAAAACCTGCACGTGTTTTTATGGAAAATGGAGATCTTCCAATTACCGTTGTAAATGGAAGACCTGGATTTATCAACCTTTTGGACGCTCTTAACGGCTGGCAGCTTGTTAAAGAATTGAAAGAAGCTACAGGACTTCCTGCGGCAACTTCTTTTAAACATGTTTCTCCTGCTGGTGCTGCTGTTGGACTTCCTTTGTCTGACACATTAAAGAAAATCTACTTTACAGACAATGTTGAGCTTACACCATTGGCTTGTGCGTATGCCCGTGCCCGCGGTGCTGACCGTATGTCTTCATTTGGTGATTTTATTTCTTTAAGTGATGAATGTGATAAGGCAACAGCACTTTTGATCAAGAAAGAAGTTTCTGATGGTGTTATCGCTCCTGGTTATTCTGCTGAAGCTCTTGAAATCCTCAAGGCTAAGAAAGGCGGAAATTACTGTGTAATCCAGATTGATCCTGACTATGTTCCTGCTGAACTGGAACGCAAACAGGTATTTGGTGTTACATTCGAACAGGGACACAACTTTCTCAAAATCGATAACTCAGTTCTTGAAAATATCGTAACAAAGAACAAGACTTTGTCAGAAGATGATAAACGTAATCTTGTAATCTCTTTGATCGTTCTCAAATATACTCAGTCAAACTCAGTTTGTTTCGTAAAAGACGGACAGGCAATCGGTATCGGTGCCGGACAGCAGTCCCGGGTTCACTGTACACGCCTTGCTGGTCAAAAAGCTGACAACTGGTGGCTTCGTCAGTCTCCAAAAGTTCTCGGCCTTCAATTCGTTGACGGAATTAAACGTGCTGACCGTGATAATACTATTGACGTTTATATTGGTGAAGAATACATGGATGTTCTTGCTGAAGGAAAATGGCAGAACTTCTTTAAGGTAAAACCAGAAGTATTCACACGGGAAGAAAAAGCTGAATGGATTGCAAAAAATACGAATGTTGCAGTTGGTTCTGATGCATTCTTCCCATTCGGTGATAACATCGAAAGAGCCAGAAAGTCTGGTGTTACAGTTGTTGCACAGCCAGGTGGATCAGTTCGCGATGATCTTGTTATCAAAGCTGCTGATGATTACAACATGGTAATGTGTTTCAACGGAATCAGATTGTTCCACCATTAATTGGTGGCTGAGACAGCCTGATACTAAAAAAGCCACTAGCGATGATTTTCGCCGTGGCTTTTTTTGTGGCTGAACGTCATAAGTGCTTTGCGAGTGATGTTTTTTTAGTCTTCATCGTTTAGTGCTTCATCAACAGATTTAGCTGCTTTTTTAATTCCTTTTGTGGAATAAAGAGCACCAATTGAAACTCCATATCTTGAATTCAATTCTGCATAGCGGAGTCCCTGCTTAAAAGTGAAGTTTCCTTCTTCTGACTGGATCTTATCTTTTTCTTTGAACATTTTGTCCTTTTCTGCTTTGAGTGCATCAATCTGTGATGTCTTTTCTTTTTCTACAGCTTTTTCAACTTTTTCTACAAATGTTTCGTATTTATCAAGCCATTTGTCCAGCTTGTCTTTTTCCTTTGCAAATGCTGTTGATGCAAGTGCCAAAAGAATCATGGTAATTGAAAATACTTTTACTGTGTTTTTCATTCTTTTCTCCGTTTTTTTATGGGAATAAGCTTCTCCATAAATATATATTTTATCTATTAAATATAATAACAAAATTCAGTATAATATAACAGTAAAAATTTTAAATAATCCTTTGGGGGAAATATATATGGCTGATTTATTGAAATTACAGAATGGTAGTGATGTTCGCGGAATTGCACTTGAAGGTGTTGCTGATGAACATGTTAATTTGACACCGGATATTGCAAAGCAGATTGGTTGTGCTTTTGTAAGCTGGCTTGAAAAAAAATCAGGTGTTAATGCTAATGCACTTATAATCGGTGTTGGTCGTGATTCGCGTGTGTCTGGTCCTGATCTTGCAATGGGACTTATTCAGGGAATTGTCAGTGCAGGAGCAAAGGTTGTTGACTGTGGAATGGCTACAACACCAGCAATGTTTATGTCGATTGTTTTTCCTGCAACTCAGTTCCATGGTTCTGCAATGATTACTGCAAGCCATCTTCCATTTAACAGAAACGGAATTAAGTTCTTTGATGCAGACGGAGGTCTTGAACATGATGATATTACAGAAATTCTTAAACTTGCCGGAATGCTTAATCCTCAGCATGTAAACTATTTCCCGGAGCCAGTTGATCTTCTTACTCTTTATGCTGATCATTTAAGAGAAGCAATCATTCAGGGAATCAATTCTGATTCTGATAAACCTCTTGAAGGTCTTAAGATTGTTGTAGACTCAGGAAACGGTGCTTCAGGATTTTTCGTTGATAAAATCTTAAAGCCACTTGGAGCTGATACAACAGGTTCTCAATTCCTTGAGCCGGACGGAATGTTCCCTAACCACATTCCAAATCCAGAAAACAAGCAGGCAATGGAGGCAATCCGCAATGCTGTCCTTAACAACAAAGCAGATCTGGGTTTGATTTTTGACACAGATGTTGACCGCATGTCAGCAGTTCTTTCAGACGGAAGCGAAGTTAACCGGGACGCAATCATCGCAATGGCAGCTGCAATCCTTGCTCCAGAAAATCCAGGTTCAACAATCATTACAGACTCTGTAACTTCTGACCGCCTTACATACTTCTTGGAAGACGTTCTCGGTCTTAAGCACCTTTGCTACATGCGTGGTTACAAAAACGTAATCAACAAGCAGAAAGAATTAAACGCTGCCGGAACAAATGCTCCACTTGCCATGGAGACATCGGGTCACGGTGCACTTAAAGAAAACTATTACCTTGATGACGGTGCTTACCTTGCAGTTAAGCTTGTAATTGCACTTGCAAAGGCCCGTGCCGAAGGAAAGAAACTGGACAGCCTTATTGAAAAGCTTCCACCATTGGTAGAAGAAGGTGAATACAGATTTAAGATTAAGGATGAAAACTTTAAAGACTACGGAAAATCTGTTCTTAAAGAATTTAAAGCACGGGCTGAAAAAGCAGGCTACAAAATGCCAGAAAGCTATGAAGGTGTTCGTATTAGTTTTAAAGAAGGCGATGCACAGGGTTGGATGCTTCTTCGTCTTTCACTTCATGATCCTGTAATGCCTTTGAACATCGAAGGTGCAAGAAAAGGTGATGTTGCAAAGATAAAAGCAATTGCAAAGGACCTTCTTGCAGGCTTTGATAAACTGGATATGAGTTGTTTGGACTAAAATAAGCTTAGATAAAGAAAGGGATTTTATTTTTCAAGTGTACCAGAAAAGTTGGAAACAATTTTTCTGGTACACTTTTTTATGTCTAAATCAGTTTTACACAGCCAAAACTTTCATCAACATATTCAAGAAATTCTTCTTTAGATTTTTTTGCTGTTTCTGAAAGCTCTGTAATTCGTTTGGCTTCGTACAGGCCTTCTGTTTGCTTACCTGTTACTACTAGTGGATTGATATAACGTTTTTTTACCTGCAGTTTTACGCAATAGTGTCCAGGTAATGGTTCTTTAGAACGGGTAATAGATGTAAATGATCTGTAAGTTCTGAAATATAAGCAAAGCTTTTTTACCGAGTCGTTTTCTGTTAACGCATCTTCTACCGTTGCATCAGAATTTTCCTTTACCAGTTCATCTAATCGAGAAATGATTTCTTCTTCTGACATTTCAAAAAAATCAGACTCTTTCAAAATTTCAAGTTTAATTGCCATGTTCAGAATGGTTGCAGGAAACTGCATTGCCATTTTGTCTTCATTTTTCTGAAGGAAAAATGCAATATCTAGTACTCGGTTGTAATAGAGCTCTGCTACAGAAAGTGTTTTAAATCCTAATTCTTCAATTCCTTCTTCATTCTGACAGATTACAAGATCGTTATAAATTATTTCTATTTCATCTAAAGAGAAAGATTGTTTTAATGACCATGTGCCAGAAAGAGCTGCTCCTGATGGAAACATGTATTCAAGCCGGTCTGCGGACAATTGTGGAACTTCGTTGTCGGCAATCGGATATTTGTGGTAATCGTTTACCTTTTCAAGGGTGAGTCCGTCTTGTGCTAAACATTCAAGAAGTTCTTTTGAACAAGCCAGCATTGAACCGTTATCGTCTTCTGTTGCTGTTTTGGTAAGTGCATCACCTTTTCTGAAGTCGCTTACATGTGAGAAAGCTGGCGTTGAAACGTCGTGAAGAAGTCCTGCAATAGTTTGGGCTTTATCTTTTGTAAAATGCCAGATGATTAATGCAACGCCTACACTGTGATCGAATCTTGAGTAAAAAAAGTTGTTCTTAAAAAATGGAGTCCAGTCAGTTCCGCACAAAAGTCCGACACCTTTAAGGCGAGATAGAATCGGAATGTTAAGATATTTTTTCAGGAACTGTGGAAATTCCTTTGAAAGAATTTTGTGAAAAGCTTGTACAAAACTGTTGTTCATGGTTTTAATATAGCCGAAATAAGCTTCAGTTTCCATCAGATTTTATGAGAAAAAAAAGTCCGGACCCTTCGAAATTCCTTATAAATAAAACTTATCAGATAAACAAAACAACATAAATTATAAAAAAACAGCATAGAATTGTATAAAAATCTATGGAAATAGTAATTGCTAATCGTTATTATCGCGTTAATGAAAGAAAATACAATGAATATGACAGAAGGAAGTCCTACAAAACTGATTCTTCTGTTTTCAATTCCAATGCTTATTGGAAACATTTTTCAGCAGTTATACAGTTTTGCAGACTCAATGATTGTGGGCCGCCTTCTTGGGCCTGATGCTCTTGCTTCGATTGGATCTACAGGGGCTGTGTCTTTTTTCTTTTTTGCATTAAGCCTTGGCATTGGTACTGGCGGAGGAATTATTACTTCCCAGTTTTTTGGTCGTGGTGATACTGCAAAGGTAAAAAACTGTATCATGAATAATGCCTACATCATGATTGTCATGCCGATTTTTGTGGGAGGAATTGCATTCTTTCTGGCAGAACCAGTTCTTTATTTATTAAGAACTCCTGCAGAAATTAAAGCTAATGCACTGTTATATCTTCGCATCAACTGTGTGGGAATGCTGTTTGTTTCTTTTTACAATTATATTTCATCAATGCTTCGTTCTCTTGGAGACTCAAAAACTCCATTGTATTTTTTGATTTTCTCCTGTTTGTTGAATGTGGGCTTGGATTTTTTGTTCATCAAAGCATTTAATCTTGGTGTATTTGGTGCTGGTGTTGCAACGTTAATTTCTCAGTTCCTTTCGGGAATTCTCTGTCTGATTTTTGCAGTTAAAACAAACTCTTATTTTAACTTTTCGAAGAATGATTATATCATAAATTTTCCTGTAATCAGAGATACAATCAAGCTGGGTATGCCTGTATCACTTCAGTTTGCAATGATTGCAATTTCATGTATGGCATTGCAGTCAGTTGTAAATTCCTTTGGGCCTGTTGCTGTGGCAGCCTTTACCGCTACTGAAAAAATTGAAGAGTTCGTGCATCTTCCTTACCAGACATTAAGTGCGGCGCTTTCAACTTTTGTGGGACAGAATTATGGTGCTAAAAAGATTGACCGCGTATTAAAAGGTTATTACAAAGGACTTTTGATTATGGCAATTTTTACGACTGTAATTATTCCTGTCATTCAGTTTACAGGAAAGGCAATTACAAGCCTGTTTGTTGAATCCGATGTTGTAACACAAATGGGTGGAAGGGCTCTTCAAATTACTAGTATTTTCTATTATTTCCTTGGGATCATTTATATGGTTCGCGGTATTCTTTATGGTGTAGGTGACTCGCTTTTTTCATTTATTAACGGAATTGTTGAAGTTATTGGCCGAGTTGTGTTTCCTTTAGTGCTCATGCGTTGTTTTAATTTACAAAGCCCTTGGGTAATTTGGTGGTCAGTAGGCCTTGTGTGGTCCATTGCCGGAATTACTGCCTGGTGGCGATACGCAGTCATAAGGAAGCGACTGTTACTATATTAAAGAAGGATCTTGAAAATGAAAAGAGCAGCTTTTGTCTTGTTTGGTTTGTTACTTGGGATTTGTTTTGCCAGCGAATATCAGTTTATCGGCTATCAGGGGGGCAAAAGCTACAGTTATATTGAACGTACTGATCTTCGTCGTTACGACAACGGTAAATACAAAGGACTTGTAAGCCGCGAAATTCGTTCTCAGATTGTAGATGAAGGAAGCTCTGATCAATGTACATTATACGAGGGAAGCTTCTATGTTTACGAAGCTACTAAACGCTCCAAGGCAATTGTTTTTCCTGGCTTGGATGATTCCATTCCTGCATCTTTCGGGATTACTCCTGAAGGTACTCTTGAAATGTATGAGGATAACGGATATCCAACATTCAGAGGTTTTCCTACCTACACGACTAAACAAATCAAACCAGGCGACAGCTGGAAGGCAAATGCAGTACGCACTGTAGATCCATTAAATAAAGGTATTTTTACTAAAATGCCTATTCTGGTTGAATATACATACCTTCGTGACGAAGTATATAACGGTGAAGAAGTATTCCTATTAAGCGCAAAATGGGCAACACGATATGGTCGTGGTTACATGGATCCTGATGGGGATTCTGCAATGCTTGATGCAAGTGGAAGTAACAGTGCCACAATTTATGTAAGCAAAGCTACAGGAATGGCAGTTGTAATCCGGGATTCGGTTGATGAAGTTTACACATATTCTGATGGCAATAAAATTGCGTTTAAAGGAACAATCAATATTTTTACAAAATATCAGCCTGCAATAAATGATGATGAGATCAGTACTGTAATCCAGAACGTAACAGGAATTTCTGATTACGGCGATAAAGTGAATTACGGGAAAGTTGAAAGTAATATCGTTAATATTGAAAAACGCAAGAACGGTATATGCCTTTCAATTCCAAACCTGCAGTTTAAAAGCGATTCCCCTGAACTTCTCGATACAGAAAAAGACAGACTTGATAAGCTGGCAGAGATTTTAAAACAGGCAGGATCATCAATGCTTTTAATCGAAGGTTTTACAGCCGACACTGGTAACCCGAAGGGCGAACTTGCACTGTCAAAAGAAAGAGCAAAGGTAATCGCAACCGAGATGGTAAAACGAGGACTCAGTTCCGACAGGTTTGTGATTAAGGGCAGGGGATCAGCACAGCCAATTGCCGATAATTCCACAAAAGAAGGAATGGCAAAAAACAGACGTGTTGAAATTACGATTTTGAATTAATAAAAAATCCGGGTGACTTTGTAAAGTGCCCGGATTTTTTTTTATATTTGCAATGTCTATTCTCTGTATGACATTGTTTTAAGCTTGATGCCGTCAATGTCGTATAACATGATGCAGTTGTCTTCGTAAACTGCAAAGCCAGCACTGGATGAAGCTTTAGGCAATGATGTTGAGCCTGGATTACAGATGATTGCATTATGTGTGCTTCGTTCCATTCCTTGAATATGTGTCAGCCCCTGAACGTGGGTATGTCCTGAAAAGTAAAAGTCGTATTTTAATTTTGCATCTTCTGGTGTAAATAAATGTCCATGTGTACAGAAGACTCGTTTACCTTCATCAATGAAGAAAGCATAGTCCTGCATAATTGGAAAATCAAGAAGCATCTGATCAACTTCTGCATCACAGTTTCCACGGCATGCAATAATTTTGTCTGAATACGTATTTAATAATTCAGCTACCTTTTGTGGATTATGGCCTTCTGGAAGAGAATTTCTTGGACCATGATAGAGAATGTCTCCAAGTAATACAAGGAAATCACATTGAAGTGAATTAAACTGATCGATTACCTTTTGACATGCAGTATACGACCCGTGGATATCTGAACAGATTAAGTATTTCATTTTTCCCCCACCTTCTGATAATACTTTTTTATTTATTTCTTAATTCGTAAAGGATGATAGATGCAGCCTGAGCCACATTCAAGCTTTCAACAGGAGACGCTTTTCCTGTTTTCATTCCGAAGAAAGGAATGATTACAAGTTCGTCACAGTTTTTACGGACGCTTTCAGAAATTCCGTGTTCCTCGTTGCCAAGAATAATTAAAGCTGGTTTGACAGCCACAAAATTGTGAATTTCGGAAACATTTTTTCTGGCACTCAAATCTGTGCCTACGCGGACCATTTTTCCTTCTACTGCCTTGAGAAGCTTAAGGATGGAGCTTGTGGAATAAATGTTCACGAATTCCATTCCACCTTCTGCAACGCGGTAAGAGCTGGTTGTAATTGAAGACTGCGCTTCGTCATTTGGAATGATGATGTTTTTAATTCCGAAGAAGGCTGCGCTTCTGACAATGGCGCCAAGGTTGTTTGCGTTACCAACACGGTCAAGTAAAATTGTATGTTCTTTGTTTGCAATGAAGGAGTTTATAATCTGTGGGGTAAGTTCGTCGACATGTGGTTCGTCGATCATTGCTACAACGCCCTGATGGTGGATGCTGCCTGAAAGTTTTTCAAGTTCTTTTGGTTCAACAACATTGTAAGGTGCTTTACGTTTTGAAAGAGTTTTGCACAGGCCTCCGAATAAGGGAGCGCGCTCCTGTGTAAAATAGAGTCGTCTGATTTTATCTGGATTGTTTTTTTCAAGTGTTTTTACTGCTGAAAATCCACAAACGGCCAGCTCTTTGTTCAACTTATTTTTCATAACGAGAATTATACAGGAATATTTGTTATTCCGCTATATTTTCCTGAATTTTTATAATTGTTTGAGTGATATAATCTGAGCTAGTTCGTTTTCCTTCTTCCATAAGCCATGAAAAGAGACGCTGGATTCCCATATAACCTTGAAGCTCAGGTTCCTGACCAATAGTAAATTTTAATAGCCCTGAATGCATGTACTCTTTAATGGCCGGAACTTCGTCAAATGCGATTACGTTCACATCTTTGCGGTTAAGTTCATTCATTGCACGGCAAACACCGGCACAACCAGAACCAGCAATAAAAATACAATTGATGTCTGGATTTTTCGTCAGGTATTCTACAGACTTCTGATAAGCACATTCATCATCGTCCTGAGCTTCTATTGTATCGATAACTGTATATTTTACCGATCGTGAATCTAATCCCTCTGTAAAGCCTTTAATACGCTCTTTATGACCGCGAATATTATAAGAGCCTGTGATGAAAAGAATATTTAGGTTACCATCAGTTGTAAAGTTTGCCATTCCTGCAGCAGTTTTTCCTGCACGCAGATAATCTGTTCCTACATAACAAATTCTTCCACTGTCAGGAACATCAGTATTTACACTTACAACCGGAATTCCATTTTCCACCAGTTTGTGAACAGCAAGCTGAACTTCTGGTGTATCAAGGGAAGTTATACAAAGGCCTGTGTAGCCGGATTCTGCAATTTTATTGATTTCTTTAATATGAGTTTCTGTTTTAAAGTCTTTGAAGAAATGAGTATCAACTGTAACACCATAGTCTGATAATTCTTTTTCTGCTCTTGCAACACCTTTTAAAACTTCATCAAAAAAAGGTTTTGCACTTGATGGTAAAAGATAGGCAAAAGTAATTTTCTGTTTACGGGCGGCAAGAATTTTTCCTGCTTTATTAGGAACAAAGCCCATTTTGTCTGCGATTTCTCTTACTCTTTTTGCTACTTCTGGATTTACGCCGCTTCTGTTGTGAAGAACTCTGTCTACTGTTCCGCGACTAATTCCTGCAGCGGCTGCTATGTCTTTAATTGTTACATTCATAATTTTGTATAGAAAAAAAAGAATCCGGCTACAGTGTGCAGCCGGATCTCTGTTTTGTTCAGCCAGAAGAATTGCACTATTCCTTCTGGCCTTTTCTGCAGTTGCACGAGGCAAATCTGCAAGGCGGGAAAATAAAATTCAGAAGTTCTGATTTATTCCCCGTCGGAAAATCTAAAAAATAATAATTACAACCTGATTCTCACTTAATATCTGATCCTGCGGGCCATAATCGCAGAACCAGATTAAGTTAAGCTTTTAGCAGATTGCTGCCATAACGCCATTTACTGATTAAGCAAATGGATTTTCTGTAGGGTAGCGAACGCCTGCTGGCTGGTTGTAACCAATTTCTTCTACTGGTACGCCAATGTATTTGAATACTTCGTAAAGTGCTTTACCCCAGTGACCGAATGCAACAGCACCGTGGTGTGGGTAGTTTCCTTCGATAAGTACATGGCGGTAGAAACGTCCCATTTCTGGAATAGCGAAGATACCAATACCACCGAATGAACGAGTAGCAACTGGGAGAACTTCACCATGAGCAATGTAAGCACGGAGCTTAGCATCAGCTGTAGACTGGAGACGGAAGAATGTGATGTCACCTGGCATGATATCTCCTTCGAGAGTACCGTTTGTAACTTCAACTGGGAGGCTGCGAGCCATAATCATCTGGTATTTCATTTCGCAGAATGAAAGTTTAGAAGATGCTGTGTTACCACAGTGGAATCCCATGAATGTATCCTTGATTGTATAAGTACCATGTTTACCTTTGATGTCTTCATCATAGATATCCTGTGGAACTGTGTTGTTGATGTCCAGGAGTGTTACTGTATCGTTAGAAACTACTGTACCAATGAATTCAGAAAGACATCCGTAGATATCTACTTCACAAGATACTGGAATACCTTTTGCTGTAAGGCGTGAGTTTACATAGCAAGGAACGAATCCAAACTGTGTCTGGAATGCTGGCCAACATTTACCTGCGATTGCAACGAATTCACGGTAACCTTTGTGAGCTTCAACCCAGTCAAGAAGTGTAATTTCGTACTGTGCAAGTTTTTCAAGGATTTCAGGTTTTTTGTTTCCTGCTCCAAGTTCTTTAGCCATGTCAGCAGCAACTTCTTTAATACGTGGGTCACCAGCATGTTTGTTGAATGCTTCGAACAAGTCAAGTTCTGAGTTTTCTTCAATTTCAACACCCAGGTTGTAAAGCTGTTTGATTGGTGCGTTACAAGCCAGGAAGTTCAGTGGACGTGGTCCGAAAGAAATAATCTTCAAGTGGTTCAAAGCGTAAACAGCTTTTGCGATAGGTGCAAATTCGTGAATCATATCTGCACACTGTTCTGCTGTTCCTACTGGATATTCAGGGATGTAAGCCTTGATGTTGCGGAGCTTAAGGTTGTAAGAAGCGTTAAGCATACCACAGTAAGCATCTCCACGACCCTGGATAAGTCCACCATTCTTAGATGTTTCTTCTGCAGCTGCACAGAACATCTTTGGTCCGTCAAAGTGCTTAGCAAGAAGTGTTTCTGCGATTTCTGGTCCGAAGTTTCCCAGGTAAACACAGAGTGCATTACATCCGGCTTTCTTGATGTCTTCGAGAGCCTGAACCATGTGGATTTCGCTTTCTACGATACAGATTGGACATTCGTAAATTTCATCTGCACCATATTTTTTTGTGTAAGCTTCTACAAGAGCCTTTCTTCTGTTTACAGAAAGTGATTCTGGGAAACAGTCACGGCTAACAGCAACGATACCAATTTTAATCTTTGGTTTATTCATATTATTCTCCTATGTTTTTTCGCAGTCAGCGAAATAACTATTGTTTTAGTGGAATCTTGCAAGAATCCTTAGATTCATTTGATTCCTTATTTATTTTTTGCAAGGTCAATGTTTACACCGTTCAAGCCAACGAATGCACCAGCTTTTGCTTCTGATGAATCTGGATGAGCGATGAGCCATTTGTTGCGTGCCCAAAGAAGCTTGTCTTCAAAGTCAATTTCTTTGATAGCAGGTTTTTCTGTATTTGTATCTTTAGGAAGAACGATGATTACGCGGAAGCCTTCCTTTGATACAACACCGTCTTTTACAGCGTTACATGGTGCGTAGTGAAGAGTTGTTTCGTAAACCTGAACAACTGTTCCTTTTGGAGCATAGAATGCTTCAACGAGGCTTGTATCAAGTTTGCCGTTTTTAACAGCCTGCAATGGAGCAAGCAAAAGAACCATGTCGTTGGCAGGAATGTTCAATTCTGAACCGCGGTGCCATTCGAGACAGTTTAATTTTGTGTTATTACCGTTACAGTAACCAATCTGGATTGGCATTCCACCGTAAGCGTTATCGCTGAATTCCTTAGCGATAGGAAGTGCTTCAAGTCCTGCATCGCCTGGTTCATAAATTACTGCGTTGTCAGGTTTTTTAGTTGTATCTTCCAACTTTTTTAAAAGGTCAGTTACATCGTAACCTTTGAGAACCTTTCCATACTTTTCAAAAGCATGTGAAAACACTGATTTGATTTTCATAAAAATTGCTCCTATGGTCGTGGGAATGTGGAAAAAGATGCAGTTTGCAAAATATTCCGTGCTCGTGCACGACAATATTAATATAAACCTTCAGATTGCTTTTCGTCAAGGAGAATTTAGAAAAATTATGGATTAATTTTAAAGGAATATTAAGTGAACGCTGCAAGTATTTTTTTTATATTAATTCTTAGCGTTTCGTTCCCAGAACACGCCATCTGAATACCCCTGGATAGTTTTGTCACTTTCAGCTTTGTTCAAGCGCTTCTGTGCAAGCAGGGAATATTCCTCGTTAAGCTCAATTCCAACAAAGCGGCGGCCAAGCTTCTTTGCTGTAACGCTGGCAGTTCCGCTTCCGAGGAATGGATCGAATACGATATCATTTTCTTTAGAGGATGCGAGAATCAGTTTTGCATAAAGCTTTTCTGGTTTCTGTGTAGGATGGTCGGTGTTTTCGGGCATTGACCAGAATGGAATTGAAATGTCATCCCAGAAATTTGAAGGATATGTCAGTCTGAAATTTCCTTCTTCGGATTCTTCCCAGTCTTTTGGTTTTCCGTCAACTTTGTAGGGAGCTATAACTTTCCTTTTGATTTTTACAGCTTCAACGTTAAAATAATAGTCATCAGGATTTTTTACAGCATACCAGATATCTTCCATTCCGTTTTTCCAGTTTGATTTTGCACCTCGGCCTTTTTCTCTCTGCCAGGTGATGCGGTTTAGAATTGTAAGTTCTTTTTCAACTGCACGCTGAAGGCTTGATGTGCACTTCCAGTCGCCGCATATGTAAAGGGACCCTGTTGGTTTTAGTTTTAAGCAGACCTTTGGAAACCATGTTGCAAGATACTGGTCGTAAGCATCTTCTGAGCGGGCGTTGAAAGTTGTGCCGTTGAAGTTTTTTGTAAGGTTGTATGGCGGGTCGATTATTATAAGGTCTGCAAACTGATCTGGAAGTAAATCGATTGCCTTGAGTAAATCTGCGTTGATGGTTCTGTTGATGATGGATTCAAGTGGTGCTTTTAGGCCTGAGACAGCTGCAAGGTTTTGAAGCTGGTCCAGGGTAAGAAGCTGAGATTTGAGGTTTGGAATTTCGGCCTGGGATAAAGTGATGGTGCGGTTTCTTTGTGCACGAACTTTTTCTGATGTAATTTTTGAATCCATGTCTGTATTATATAGAAAAAAGTGATTGTAATCAATTTTTAGTTTTATAAAAATATGTTATGCAGATTATATTCTGAATATAGGGAAAAGTTCGCTTCTGAATTTTTTTATGTAACAAACAAAATTTTTTATGGAATATTTTAGCTAGGGATAGTATTCTGTAAACAGTATTTTTTTTTAGTGGAGTTATTTATGTTTAAAATTGGAATTATCGGTGCCGGCGGGATTGCTGAACATATGGCAGAAACTGTTGCAGGAATGAAGAATGCAAAAATTCACGGGATTGCATCCCGCGACATTTTTAAAGCAAATGCATTTGCAGAAAAGTATCACATCCCACGCGCGTTCGGTAGCTATGAAGATATGGTAAAAGATCCTGAACTTGATTTAGTTTACATCGCAACTCCACATTCCCACCACGCCGAACACGCTGAGCTTTGTATCAGGAACAAGAAGAACGTTCTTTGCGAGAAGGCTTTTACAATGAATGCAACACAGGCAAAGAAGCTTGTTGCTCTTGCAAAGAAAAATAAAGTTTATCTTGCAGAAGCTATCTGGACACGCTATATGCCAAGCCGTGCTGCTGTTACAAAGCTTATGGACAGTGGAATCATCGGTGAAGTAAGATATCTTACAGCAAACCTTTCTTATTCAATGGCAAATAAAGAACGTATCGTTAAACCTGAACTGGCAGGCGGTGCTTTGCTTGATCTTGGCGTTTACTGTCTCAACTTTGCATTCATGTTCTTTGGAAATAAAGTTGCAAAGATTGATTCTTCAGCAAAGCTTTCAAAGAAGGGTGTTGATGAAAATGAGTCAATGACTGTTTATTTCAAAGATGGACGAGTTGCATATCTTACATCTGCAATGAATGCACGCTCTGACCGTAAAGGTATCATCTGGGGCGAAAAAGGTTATATCGTAGTTGAAAACATCAATAATCCAAATGCAATCAATGTTTACAACGCAGAAGATAAACTCATTAAATCTGTAAAACTTCCAGAACAGATCACCGGTTACGAATATCAGGTAATTGAAGCAATGAAGATGATCAAAGAAGGAAAACTTGAAAGTGAATCGATGCCATTGTCAGAAACAGTATTCGTAATGCAGACAATGGATAAGCTTAGAAAAGACTGGGGCGTTGTATTTCCTCAGGAAAAAAAGCTTTAGTCAACAATATGGGGAAGATTTTAAGCTATTGACATATTATTTAGACAAAAGATAAACTATCGTCATTATTAATATTTAACGAAATCTAATTTGGAGGTTTTCGTATGAAGAAATTTTTAGTAACACTTTTTGTAGCAGCATTGGCAGTTACAGGTGCATTTGCACAGGGAAAAGTAGGTGAAGCATTGGCTCAGGCTGACGCTGAAATCGCAAAAGCTGCAGAACAGTTTCCAAAAGGAACTTGGATTGACTCAAAATGGGATGCATTGTGGGTATTCGGTGTTAACAACACTATCACTCTTAAAGATGCAAAAACAGGAGAAGTAATTTATAACTTTACTCCAAGCACAAGAAAGAATTTTAAAATTGATGTTTCAGAGAATGGACTTGTAATTTCATTCAGATGTGAAGATACAAAACGTACTTACAAGTTCACAAAACCTGTAACACTTGATACATCTATCACAATGGATATCGATTATGATCTCGAACCAAATCACTACACAGTTAATATGCCTTTCAAAAACTAATTAACCGTTAATGTAAAAAAAAAGCTGCGCTTCAATTTGAAACGCAGCTTTTTTTTATGTCCTGTTATATTTTCTAGAATCGTATTGTTGCACAGACATATGGTAAAATGATAAAGGTGTCATAACTAAGATGTGTTAATTCTTCTGTTATATCATTTTGTGTTATGTAGTTTGAAAATACAAACTGAAAGTCACAACCTGCTTTAATTCCTAAACTACCGAGAGTAACAGATGCTGAGATTGATACAGGAACAGCAAAGTAATGGTTGATCGCCTCAGATCCTGTATAATAGTACGAATCTGATTCATAGTGTAGTGTGTATGCAATACCGGCACCAGCTTTTATGTTAAAAAATGTAATAGGCAAATCCAGCATAAGCATTGCTTCAAAACTCATAACTACAGGTGAGTTGTAATAGTCTGATAAGTTTGAAACATAGCCGTTTGAATGATATTGTTTCAATTCTTTTGGAAAAATAAAAAATGCAGATGCCTGTACGCCCATAAAGGGAATAAATTTTTCATATTCACCGATTACATAGCCCCAGCCGGATACATCAGTGTGGTTCCCGCTGTTGTTTTTATTTACATAAGAAATTGTTCCGTAACAGGCACCAATATCAATAGTACTACTGTTTCCGCTTGCTAAGTTAACATTAAACCCAGAATTTGAGCTGGCAAAGGCAGTGCCTGTAATCAATAAAGCTGCTAAAGCGGTTAAAACAAATTTTTTCATTAGAACTCTCCTCTAAGATTGTTGTCCTAATTCTATTAGTAAATATTTAGGAACGCAATCACTATTTGTAATAATAAGAGAAGTCTTAGTTTCGTCTTAGAAACATTAAAATTGATTTAAAAGGAATTTTGATAAAAAAAACACCGTGCTTAAAACACGGTGTTCTGTGACGTTATATCTGCTCATTAAAATTTAAAAGATGCGCAGATGTAAGGGAAAACGTTGATGTAATCTTTGTCATTATATTTTGTATCGATTGTATTTCCATTTTGAACCTGCTGTTCTGAGAATACAAACTGAATATCACAGCCTGCTTTAACTCCAAAAAGACCTAAATCGATTCCAAACGCTGCAAAAATTGGAATTGAGAACTGGTGTGCAAAAATTTCTGAACTGTAGTTATTAATATCATAAAGTGTATAACCAATACCAGCACCTGCTCTGATGTAGAAAATTGTAATAGGAATATTCAATGCAACCATTAAATCGCCAGAGAATACAAAAGGAACCTGTTTGTTGTAATCAGTATTCGTTACTGTAACTCCATTTGTTGTATATGAAATACCATCTGAACCAGGGAATACTAAAAATCCGTTTGCCTGAATACCAAGGAAAGGAATAAGTGGTTCATAATATCCAACTGTGAATCCCCATCCTCCGATATCTGAGTGATTCTGGTTGTTTGCTTTGCTGATAACAGAAATGTTACCGTAAGCAACACCTATATCAAGTGTTCCTGAGTTTGATCCTGCAAATGCAGTTCCTGCAACCATTAACGCTGCAGCCATTGCTAATAAAAATTTTTTCATTTTTTTTCTTCTCCTAGAAAAAGTAAAAATAGTTTTATTTCTCTTTGTGTCTTCTGTCCAGTTCATTGTACACATCCTGCCAGTTAACGCCTTCTTTGTACATAAGAACACTAACGAAATACAATAAATCTGCTGCTTCCCAGATTACTTCATCTTTACCTTCAGCTTCGCAGATTTCTTCTGCTTCTTCTTCTACCTTTTCGCGAACGCGTTTTGCATCAAGGGTAGCTGTGTAGCTTCCAGGTTTTGGGTTAGCAAAGCGTTCTGCAATAGTACCGTAAAGGCGTTCCATAGATGAGCGTTCATCTGGTTCTGCGCCGAAACAGGTAAAGCTTCCTGTGTGGCAGACACCGCCGTGTGGAATTACTGTTGCAAGAACTGTATCGCGGTCACAGTCAACACGAAGCTTTAATACCTCAAGGAAGTGTCCGCTGGTTTCACCTTTTGTCCAGAGCACATTGCGTGTTCTGCTCCAGAAAGTAAGTTTTTTAGTATCAATAGTTTTTTCAAAAGCCTCTTTGTTAGCATAGCCCATCATCAGAACTTCACCATTCTGACTTTGTGCAATTACAGGAACCATTCCGGAAACTTTTCCCCAGTCGAGACAGCGGAGAAATGAGTTTTTCAAAGAAACTTTGTTTGTATAAAGTGCCATTCCAAGCTGAACATCACAGTGCATTTTTTCCAGAGCTTCAATTTCGTCTTCTGAAGAAACACCGCCTGCAACTACAACACGACATTTAACGGCATCGCGAAGTTCCTTTGCCATTTCTATGTTTGTTCCCTGCATGCAGCCTTCTTTTTCAACACAAGTAAAGAGAAGTTCTGAACAGTACTGCTCAGCCTGCTTTGCTCCTTCAATGAGAGAAACATCGATTGTTTCTGTCCAGCCTTTAACTGCAATTTTACCGTTGATGGCATCAACAGAAATGATGATTCTTTGTTTACCAATGCATTTTACAAGTTCATCAAGAAATTCTGTGTTAAGAACAGATTCTCCTGGCTGTGGATCTTTTTTCCATGCAGAAGAACCGATAATTACTTTTTCTGCACCGAGAGAAATAAGTTCTCTTGCTCGTTTTACAGTTCTTACTCCACCACCAGTTCTGACATTTCCTTTGCGTAGAAGGCTCTTTAAAAGAGTTGTATTTACTGTATTTCCTTTTGCATCAACATGGCCCATTGCAGCATCAAGGTCGATGACTGCAACTTCGCCGTAAAAATTAAAATCATTAATAAGGTTGTCTGCGTCATCACGCTGAAGGACAAGGTCCTTTCCGTTTTTTAACTGAACTACGTGTCCGTCTTTTAAATCTATAGAAGAAATTACCATAATGTTGCAATTTTAACAAAAATATGATGTTATCACAAGTGAGGAATTTCTACATGAACTTTGTTTGTATTTTTGATAAAGAAGTAATTCTGCGGAAAGATGAAAAGCCGCTTACTGGAGCTGATTTCGAAAACCTTAAAGCTTTGAATTCTGTTGCAGATGAATTTACAGAAAAACAGAATGATCTGTCAGTACTTGCACTTGCATCGGCGGACAACCTTTCTGATCAGTATCAAAGAGTTACTCTCCGGGAATATAACGTAGATCACACAACGGAAGAACGCTTCCTGGCATACAGAGCAAAAGCATTGACCGGATGGCATAGAGAAACAAAGTTCTGTGGTGCCTGCGGCTCAAAGCTTGTTCCCGATGCTAAACTTACTGCAATGGATTGCCCGGAATGTAAAAGAATTATTTTTCCTCGAATTTCCCCTTGCATTATCGTATTGATAAACAAAGGCGATAAAATACTTCTTGCTCGTCATTCATACCGCAATCAGGATATGTATACCTGTATTGCAGGTTTTATGGAAGCCGGTGAAAGTGCAGAAAATGCAGTTAAGCGGGAAGTAAAAGAAGAAGTTGGTCTTAACATTAAGAATATCAGCTACCGTGGAAGTCAGAGCTGGCCCTTTCCTGATCAGCTAATGCTGGGCTTTACAGCAGAATACGAAAGCGGTGAACTTAAGCTTCAGAAAGAGGAAATTGCAGATGCCCAGTGGTTTGACAGAGACAATTGTCCGGCTTCTCCAAAGCCTGGATCAATTGCATACAGATTGATTCACGAAGAGTATTAATCAAGGCTGGTAAGTAGATTTTAATCCTTGCTGGTTTTATCGTGAGGAATCCATTTTCCAAATTTGTAATAGCTGAAGAAAAGAAGTGCACTTATCAACCATGAAATAGGATAACAGTAAAGTACTCTTATAAAATCCTCAGTTCCCTGACAAAAGGCAAATAACCAGACCATACGTGTTCCGCAGATTCCAATTAAAGTGATAAGCATTGAAACATAAGTTTTGCCAACACCACCAACGATGCCTGCAAAAATTTCATTTGGAACATATAAGAAGAAGGCTGGTGTCAAAAACATTGTAATCTGAATTGCGGTTGCAATAACTTCTGTTTCATCTGGAATAAGCCAGCCGTAAAAATATTTTCCTACAGCTCTGAAAATGATGACAAGCACAACTGTAATTGCATCCATGATTAGAAGACCTTGCCATGCACCTTTTTTAATACGATCATATTGCTTTGCGCCAAAGTTCTGACCTGCAAAAGTACTCAAGGCCATTCCTATAGAAGAAACTGACATCCAGAAAAGTGCATCCAGCTTTCCCCATGCAGTCCAGGCTGCAATTGTGCTTGTAGGAAATGTGTTTACAAATGTCATCATTATGAGGTTTGAAACAGTGTACATTGTTGAATAAAGACCAGAAGGGACACCAAGCTTTATCATCTTTAAAATCAGAGCAGGTGAAGCTCTAAGCTTTGCCAGACTGAATCCATATGCTTCATTTGTCTTTACAAGAGGAATGAAAATTAAAACCATGCTTACGAATTGACAGATAACTGTAGCCCATGCAACACCAGAAACACCCATGCTAAGTTTTGCAACAAAGAGATAATCAAGACCGATATTGAGAAAACATGCTGCAACAAGAATATAAAAAGGAGTTTTTGAGTCTCCAATGGATCTCAAAATTCCTGCACCCATGTTGTATAAAAACATTGGGATTACACCAATGAAGAAAATTTTTAGATATGCTACTGCGTTTGGATAAATGTCTTCTGGAGTTTTGATGATGGTCATTGCAACTCCTGAAAGAGAGATTCCTAAGGCTGTCACAACAATTCCCATTGCAAGTGCAAGAATAAAAGATGTATGTACTGCACTAGACAGGTCAGCGTCTTTTTTTGCACCGAAAAACTGAGAAATTATAATTGTAGCGCCTGAAGCAAGACCGCCACAGAAGCCGATGAGAAGGTTTATAAAAAATCCTGTTCCGCCACCAACTGCAGCAAAGGCTTCTTTGCCTGTGTAGTGGCCTACAATGATTGCATCGAAAGTATTGTAAAGCTGTTGAAAAAACATGCCTAGCAAAATAGGTAGAGTAAAGCGAAGAATACTTTTCCAGACAGACCCTTCAGTAAGGGTAATTGTTTTATTCATGACATCACAATAATGTTTTTTTTAAGGAATGTCATTAAATTGAAGGTTTATATTTATCAGGAATTTTTCAAATTCTCTAGCTAGAAATTCCAAAATCTTTCAACTATTCCTCTAGACATAAACCAGTATTTTTGATATAAGTATTGTTACATGGCGTCGTACCCAAGTGGTAAGGGACTGGTCTGCAAAACCATCATGCCTCAGTTCGATTCTGAGCGACGCCTTCTAAGGCTTGCATTTCGCAAGCCTTTTTTATCGAACCGGTCTTGGCTAAGCCGCGGTTCGTTTACATATATGGGCTGTTCGTTATGAACAGCTCTTCGTTTTTAAAATTAGTTTGAGTTGTGCGAAGATTCCCGCAATGACAAAGCTTTTCCCTTTTGATATAATTCATCTATACATTAAAGTGAATTCTTGAATACACAAAACACTTCTTTAACAGGAATAAGTATGTCTGATACAAACGAAAAATTTGATTACATTATTATTGGTGCCGGAGTTGCAGGTCTTGCAAGTGCTCAGTATGCAGCTCGTGGCGGTTTAAAAACTCTTGTAATTGATGTTTCAATTCCTGGTGGACAGGTTTTGACAATTCCTACATTAGAAAATTATCCTGGTGTTTATCCTGCATTAAGTGGAACTCAATTCTGTCAGAATATGCGTGATCAGGCAGAAGGCTTTGGTGCTGTAATCATTCAGAGTGAAGTTCAGTCTATCGATAAAGTTGGAAGTGATTTCAAAATCGTAACAAGAAAAGATTCCTATATCGGAACTTGTGTTTTAATCGCAACTGGTGCTGAGCACAGAAAGCTTGGAGTTCCTGGTGAAGATAAGCTTGAAGGTCGCGGAGTTTCTTACTGTGCAACCTGTGATGGTCCTTTCTTCAGAAACCGTAAGATTTTCGTTATCGGTGGAGGCGATTCTGCCTGTGATGAAGCAATGTATCTTTCTACATTGACTGATGATGTTACCCTTGTACATCGTCGCGATACTCTCCGTGCTCAGAAAGCGGTTGCTGACCGTCTCCTTGCAAATCCAAAAGTAAAGGTAATTTTTAACGCAAAGGTAAAAGAAATCAAAGGTGAAGGCCGCGTTCAGTCAATTGAACTTGAAGACACAACTGATGGTTCTGTTACAGAACACCAGTGCGACGCTGTATTTATTTTTGCCGGAATGAATCCTGTTACTCAGCTTGTAGAAATGCTTCCAAAGGATGAAGGTGGATACATCAAGACTGATGATGACATGAAGACTCTTATGCCTGGCCTTTATGCAGCCGGCGATATCCGTTCTAAGTCTTTCAGACAGGTTGTAACTGCTGTAAGTGATGGGGCAATTGCTGCTCACAGCGCCGGCGAATATGTTAGAAATCTTAAGGCTAAAATTTAATTATGAAAAAGTTTGTTAAATATCTTACAACTGCAGCAATTGCATTAACAGCAGGCTTTGGTTTCAGCCAAAGTTCCTCTTACTTAAAAAATGATACTGTTAACTTTACTGCATCGAATAAAAATATTATGCACACAGTTTCTGCTAACAGTGCTGATGTGGAATTAAAGCTTGACCTTTCAAAATATCCTGAAAACCTGGATTTTTGGAGTGATGTTCCAAATGCAGAACTGGCTTATGTTATTGCAAAGCGTATGACTGATGAAGAACTTCTCTCTCAGATGCTTATGTTCGGATGGGCAGGTGCTGAACCTTCTGCGCTTTTGAACAGCTGGGTTTCTGACCGTGGTCTTGGAAGTGTAAAAGTTTTCGGATGGAATACTGACAATACAACACAGGTTGCCAATTCAATCACATCATTGCAGCAGAAAGCGCAAAGCAGAAGATTTAAAATTCCACTGTTTGTAGCAACTGACCAGGAAGGTGGCTGGATTCGTCACGTAAAAGGTAAGACTAGTATTACTCCAGGTAACTTAAGTATTGGCGCTGGTGGACTTCCGATTGATTCCTATTATTCAGGATACTACATCTGTCGCGAAGTTGCGGTTCTTGGTATTAACCTTAACTTCGCGCCAACAGTAGACCTGTATACTGATCAAAATTCAACAATTATTGGAACCCGCTCATTTGGTGAAGATCCTGAAAAAGCCGGAATACTTGGAGTTGCCTTTGCATCTGGAAGTATGAATGCCGGAGTAATTCCTACAGCGAAACATTTTCCGGGGCATGGAGACACTGAAAACGATTCACATGTTTTCCTTCCAAAAATTACTGCTGACTTTGAAACAATTCAAAAGCGCGAGTTAGTTCCTTTTAAATATTTAATTGACGCTGATGTTCCTGCAATCATGTCAGGGCACTTAAGCTTTCCTAACATCAGAGCAAATGGAGAACCTGCATCGCTGTCGCCTTACTTCCTTGGTGAAGTTCTTCGTAAGCAGCTTGGATATAAAGGACTTATCATTACTGATGATATGATGATGAACGGCGACACTCTTTACGCAGGATCTCTTTCAAATGCCTTCAGACTTGCAATCGAAGCGGGAAACGATATTGTTATTTCATCAACAACTGCACAGTTGAATGAAAATCTCTGGACTTCAAATCTTCAGCGCATGAAGGATGTTCCTGAATTCAGGGCAAAGGTTGAAAAAGCAGTTCGACGTATTCTTGAAATTAAGATGAACTATTTCAAGAATACAAATCCAGCTCCGTTGTATCCTGATGTAAATGCAATTGATTCAGCAATTCCAGATCCTGATGGAGGAGATTTCTTTGTTGATCAGGCTTGCCGTTCAATTACAATTTATAAAAAAGGAGAACTTCCTTACAAACCTGAAGATGGTAAGAAAGTAATCATTGCAGGATCTGAACCTTCCTTTTTCTCAGAAATGAGAAAATACTATAAAGATACAATTGAAGTTCATATGAGCTACAATCTTGGACCAAATGAAGCGCAGTATGCTGCAAATATTATTGCAGGTCGTGCAAATGAAGTTGATACAATTTTTGTTTGTGTATGGGATCGTAATTCATTCCGTACTGCACAGGCTTTAAAACCTTTGCAGGCCCGAGGAAAGAAAATAGTCGTCTTTTCAATTATGTCACCGGTTCTGAGTTTTGATCTGGATTGGGCAGATACAGTTTTGTTTGGTTACAGTTATTCGCCTTACAGTTTTGTAGGATTATCTGCTGTTGCATCAGGAAAATTTGATCCGGCGGGAATTCTTCCGATAACCGTACCTGGGAAAAAATAAGTAGCAAAAAAACTTTCAATATTTTGTTGAAAGTTTTTTTTTGCTTTAAATCATTTTATATAATCAGGAATTTCACGCTGACTTCTGTCTTTGTACTTCCAGTCATGGGCGTATACATCAGGAAGCTTTCCTGCTAAGCGGTCATTTTCACACTGAAGCTGATCTTTAATCATTGCTTTAAATACGTTCAGTAAAGGTTCCGGATCAATACCAGATTTTACAAGTGGCTTCTGGTCAGGTAAGGTTTTAACTGTCTGAAGCTCCTTGATAAAATAGTAACAGGTTTCGATTGTCGAAATGTATTCCGGGCGGGGCTCACGCTTGAAGGTAAAGATTGAACGGTAATCCCCTGTAAATGAACAACGAGGAAGTTTTAAAAGATGGGGATTGTGTTCGATTAATTTTCGTGAACAGAACCATGTTGCATCGATTAAAATTACAAGAAGAGTTTTGTTACCCACCGCTTCTGCAAAGCCTTCTTTTTTTGCTGTCCAGGCATCTTCGCCCGGATACATCATTACAGGAAAATACTGCGGGTCGTTCATCAGCTGGTTAAAGCGCTGGTCTTTTGAAAAGTCCAGACCGACTAAGATTTCTGAATCTTTGAGAGCTACATGTGAAAGTCGGCCAGTACCTGTTCTCTGGTGCTTTGCTTCTTTTGGATGCATCAGGAACAGGAATTTGATTCCGCTGTCAATCTCAGGTTTTGCATATTCGCAAAGGCAATGAGAAATGGGGCGGAAGCATTTATAACAACGTTCTGCCAAATTATTTTCCGCAGATCTTAGTCTGACATTCGTGATAGAGTGCAGATGTTTTTGCAACTACATCATCTGGAATGCTCTTGATGTTAGGGTCGCCTGCAAGGTTGTTATCCTTGAGCCAGTCACGGATGAACTGCTTGTCGTAAGAAGCTGGACTTGTTCCAACTTTATATTCTGCAGCGTTCCAGAAGCGGCTTGAGTCTGGAGTAAGAACTTCGTCACCAAGAACGAGATCTCCGTTTTCATCGAGACCAAATTCAAATTTTGTATCTGCAATAATGATTCCGTTTTTAGCAGCGTGTTCAGCACATTTTTTGAAGATTGCAAGAGCAGCCTTTTCAATTTTTGTTCCAAGATCTTTTCCAGGATATTTTTTGTCCAGGTCTTCTTTCATGTAATCCAGTGTAACGTTGATGTCATGACCTTCAGCAGCTTTTGTAGAAGGAGTTACGATTGGTTCATCAAGCTTTTCTGCCTGCTGGTATTCTTTATCAAATTTGTGGCCGAGGAATGGTTCACCTTTTTTGTATGCTTCATACATTGAACCGAACATGTAACCGCGAACGATTACTTCGTATGGAACCATCTGGAGTTTCTTAACGAGGATTGTGCGTCCTTCAAATTCCGGCTTCTGGAATTCAGCTGGCATATCTTTAAGGTCAGATGAAATCATGTGGTTTTTTACAATGTCTTTTGTCAAATCAAACCAGAAATTAGAAAGGGCATTCAAAACCTTTCCTTTGTCTGTAATCATTGTAGGAAGGATTACGTCGAATGCTGAAATACGGTCTGTTGTCACAATGACCATGCGTCCATCTTCCAAATCATAAACTTCGCGAACTTTTCCGCTGATAATCTTTTTCATAGATACCTCGAAATGAGAAATGATGTACTTATATTAATGGAATTTGGGGAAATATGAAATAGGGGAGGAAGGAAAATGGGTGAGGAGACCACTGAGAATTACACCACGCTCTACCTGTTCTTATTTAACGATAATTTAATTAAATTTTATGATGTTTTCGGGTTTAGGTCAAACAAAAAAACTATACCAAACTATAAACAAAAATATTGTTTATTTTTTCCTGCATAGATTACTAGACTAAACATTCACCCATACAGTTTCCTAAGTATTTGCATTTACAGTTTTTTTCTGTTGCTCCCTAAAAGAAGTAAATACAGAAGAATTATATGCGTGTATATTCAACCGACAACGGATGGGGATTGTTCAAAGATGAGTCTGGCGAAGCTAGAAGTCAGGCCCGTAAGTACAGAAGAACATATACTTGGAACTCAAGAAATCAGCTTGTCTCAAGTGTAGATGCAAATTATTCAACATCAT
>SAMEA3663175__coassemble_70_pt1 | contig 29011 bp, 30 predicted proteins | sample SAMEA3663175__metabat2_low_PE_006 | metagenome-assembled genome bin SAMEA3663175 (sample SAMEA3663175) | pig gut metagenome | biome: pig gut; feature: pig-associated habitat; material: faeces | place: Denmark | collected 2012
TATTTTTATTTTTTTATTGAATACATATGTAAAAATTTTTTTCATATAATATTAATAGTACAACTTAGAGGTTATTTTGCATATAGCTATCATTTTAGGCATTACTTTTGTTGTAATTGTAATTGCAGTCAGATTATTCAGATTTTTCTCTCCCCATATTAAATTTTTTGCATCAGGTTTAGATCAGAAATTTAATGTATCTGAAATAAACACACTCTGGAAGCTTGCAAAAATGTGTGATTTGGAAGAACCAAGCAGCCTTTTTTATTCCCTTCCTTCTTTATCAAGATGTATAACTCACATTATTGAAGATTCTCAGGATAAAGGAACACAAGATACTCCACAGGTTCAGGAATTTCTTTCAAAATTATATAAGTACAGAACAAAAATAGAGCTTGAATCAGATCAGAAAAAAGGTCTTGATTCAACAAAAGGTCTTGAAAAAGGGCAGAAGCTTAGAATTATTTTACCTGGTAAAGGTCTTCATGAATCCCAGATTTTAAATAATGGCCGTGAACTAATTATAAAGCTTCCTACACAGAAAGGTATTCTTAAGCTTAAGGGTGATGATTGGGTTAATCAGGATATTAGTGTTTACCTTTGGCGTAAAGGTGATGCAAACTATGTATTCGATTCAAGGGTAATCAGTACAAGTGTTTTTAATGGTCAGTCTGCATTATTTATTACACAGTCAGATAAAATTTTCAGAGCTCAGAAACGCCGTTCTGTAAGATGTGAATGTCATGTTCCAGCATCTTTATATATAATTAAAGATGCAATTCTTAATTATTCAACTGTTGAAACAGCGCCTGGTTATAAATGTGTTCTTGAAGATATTTCAGAAGATGGAGCAATGATTCGTATTGGTGGAAAAGGAACATCAAATATTCAGATAAAAATTCAATTTGAACTTGAAGGCTCATTTATTCTTATGTTTGGAATTATTAAAGCTGTTGAATATAATGCAGAAATAAATCAATCAAGACTTCATTTTGAATGTACTCATATTGAACCTACAATGAAAAACTTTATTTTAAGTTTTGTTTACAAAGTCCTTCCTGAACGTCAGAAAGAAATACTTGATGCCCTTACTGAAACAGAAAAAGATGCAGAAGAAATGGGAGATACACCTTCAGAAGATGGTGTATCAATTAATTCTGAAGAAAATATAAAAGCTGATAATTTAATTAAAATCTCTGAAGAAAATACCAGTGCCGCTAAAGCTGTTACTGATAATGAAATTATCGATATTCCAGAAGTTGAAGAGTTAGAAATATGAAAAAAATTATTATTACTATTACACTTTCGTTTTTATGTTTTGCAATTTTTGCAGCCCCTTTAAAAGAAAATCCTGAAGTAAAATTTGTAAAAGGAAATATTCAGGATAAAATTTCAAGTATTAAAGAAGATTCAATTGATTATACCTATGGTATTGCTGTAAAAGCTGTTGATTTTGTAATTACAAATATGGAATTGTTAAAAGATGACAGAGATTTTGCAGGACTTGCAATTGCTGCTGTTTATTCTTATCCAGAAAAAGAATATCTTGAAAATTCTAAAGAAACCATTGATAAATTTGGCTCTATTTTTTATTCAATAAAAGATGAAAATGTAAAACTTTCTGTACTTGATAAACTTTCAATGTTTTCAGAAAAATCACAATCAGATGAAAGTGTAGCATTTATAAATACTTATCTAAAAGGTGCTTCTGAAGATACATTAGCTTTAACTTCTGTAGAAAAAAAAGCAATTCAAATCCTTGCTAAAATAGGGGATCATAAATCATTTGATATTCTTTATTTTTCATATAAAAATAATGTATGGCCAGAATATAAATCAGAAATAAAAAATTCTCTTGTTGCATTAGCTGAAAAATCAACCGGAACTATATTTTCAATTATCAAGAAAGCAGATTTTGAAGAAATGAAATTAATTTACACTGTTTTTGTGGAAAATTCTTCAATTTCTTCAACTTTAAAATCAGAAATAGCAGAAAATTTACTTTCTAACAGTATGATAATAATAAGAGATTCTTCAAAGATTACAAAAGAGCTTTCTTTATTCCAGCTGAATAACTGCCATGTTCTCTATCAGAATAGTTGGACAAGAAGTTCACCTTTAATGATTTCTTATTTTGATGTCGCTAAATCAGAATATAAAGCAGGATTACTTACATCAGAAGAATTTGAAAAAGTTATACTTTATCTTGAGAAAACTGCATCAAAAGAATCTGTTAAAGTGTTGTCATCATATCTTGAAGAGCTCAATAAGGAGACTGAGAATGGTAGTCTTCCGGCTGTTAACATTGTTTCAGCTGTAATTCAGGCTCTTGGAAACCTGGGTGACAAATCTGCTTTTGATTGTTTATTATTTACAACTTATTTAAATTATCCTGAGGATATTGTTGCACAGGCTCGAAGGGCTCTTTCGAGTCTTAAATGGTAAAAAACTTTAACAGTATAATATTAAGTTCTTTAATTTTAATTTTTCTTTTAACAGCTAAAGTAATTAATTTACCAGAAAGTAATTTAATTACTTTAGCTGTATTAAATGATTTGTCAAAAATTGAAGGTAAATTAATATCTAATCCTGTAAAATCTTCAGATAAATATTATTCTGTTATTTTACAGGTCACTCAATGTGAATCTTATAGAAATGAAAAATTTTCTGTCTGTGGTAAACAAAAATTCCTTGTACCTGCAGAAATAATTGAAGCATTTTATCCAGATAAACTTTTTTCTAAAAATAAAAATACAGGTCACCTTTTACCATTAGAACAGGGAATTTCAATTAAAGCAACTATTAAAACTTTTTCTACAGAAAAACAAGAAACAATATTTATAATTGACAATATAATTACAAGTACTTATGAAAATTCAATTAGAGGAACCATATATAAATTTCGCGGTTATTGTAGAATTCAATTTAAACGATTGATGAAAGACTGGGGAAGAGCAGGAGGATTTTTACTTGCGTTATTATCCGGTTCAAAAGAATATCTTGATTCTAAAATAAGTAATACCTTCAGACACTCAGGATTATCACATATTCTTGCATTATCGGGAATGCATCTTTCTTTAATTTCTTCGATAGCAGGAATTGTAGAAAATAAATCAGCATTAAAAAAAATAGGCTTATTATTAAAGGTTGGAACTATTATTCTGTTTGTCTGGTTTGCAGGAATTTCACCATCCTTATTCAGGGCTCTAATTACCTGCCTCTTAATTTCAACATGTTCTTTTTTCAATATTCCTGATGCGGATAATATTACACTTTTAGGTACAACATTTCTTGTTCACATGATGTTAAGACCTGTTGATTTTTATAATTTAGGTTTTCTTTTAAGCTACTGTGCGTTACTTGGAATTTTTATTTTCAGTACTTTCATTAAATCCAAATGTTCAAGATTTCTGCCGGGATACATTGGAGAAAGTTTTTCTGCTTCTGTATCAGCAAATATATTTACTGCTCCTATATGTCTAAAATATTTTGGATTTTATTCTCCGTCTGGAATTATCTGTACAATGGTCATTTCACCATTAATAACAATTTTTTTGTATAGCGGAATTTTATGTATGATTTTATGTTTTTTTATACCAAATTTTAGTTATTTAGCATCACATTTATTAAATTTCTGCTATAGTATAATTATAAGGATAGTAGATTTGTTTAGTTTTATTCCTGTTGTTTCTATAGTTAATAATTGATTATTAACGCTTATTATTTGTTGACTCAAGACTTGTAATCTGCTATTATTATAAAATCTAACCCCCTTGAAGCTATGTATTTAGCTTCCATGACCATAAGGAGAAATTATGAGAAAGTATGAACTTATGACTATCTTCCCATTAGAAGAAGATAAGTACAAGAAAGGTTCAGATACTGTAAAATCTGTCCTTTCTCAGTTTGGTGCCGAAATCGAAAAAGAAGAACCTTTCGGCGATCGTGACCTTACCTACGTTGTTAAAAAACAGAAAAGAGGACGTTTCGTTCTTTTTAACGTAAAAGTAAATCCTGCAAAAATCGTTGAAATTGAAACACAGTTCAAATTGAACGACGATCTTATCAAACACATGTTTGTTGCAGTTGAAGAAAAATAACAACAATTAATCAATCCAAAACAACATTTTTAGGAGGCTTTTTATGACAGATGTAAACCGCGTTAATATTATTGGTCGTTTAACTCGTGATATTACTTCAGATGAACGCTCTTTTGCTTATCTTCCAAATGGAACAGCCAGAGCAAATGTAAGCATCGCTGTAAATCGCAGCCGCAAAAATGGTGAACAGTGGGTTGATGAAGTTAGTTACTTTGATGTAACTATTTGGGGAAAAACAGCAGAAAACCTTAAGCCATATTTGCAGAAAGGTAAACAGATTGCTGTTGATGGTTATCTCAGACAGGATCGTTGGGAAAAAGACGGTCAGAAGAACAGTCGCATTGTAATTATTGCAGAGAATGTTCAGTTACTAGGCGGAAGAGCGGAAAACGGTGGTGGATATGATCAGCCATCTGGGGGTTTTGCTCCGAAATTCCAGCCAAGACAGAACAGTCCAATGGGTAATTCTTCGATGAATAGTTCTATGAATGCACCTATGATGGATGATATTTCATATGGTGGAGAAACTGGATTCCCTGAAGATATTCCGTTCTAATTTTTAAGAGGAGACTAATATGTCAGACGAAACAATTGAAACACAGTCTGTAGAAGATAAAGATCAGGCAGCTCTTGAAACAAACGAAGCTAATCTTGCTGAAGCAGGACGCGAAGGTGAAGGTCGCGGAGCTCGTGGAAAGGGCAAGACTTTCTTCAGAAAAAAGGTTTGCCGTTTCTGTGCAAACAAAGCAAAAATTGATTATAAAGATGCTGATGGACTTCGCCGCTACACAACAGAAAGAGGTAAGATCCTTCCACGTCGTATCACTGGAACTTGTGCAAAACACCAGAGAGAATTGGCTCGCGAAATTAAACGCGCTCGCAATATCTGTCTTTTGCCATTCGTTGCAGAATAATTTTTAATCTTTTGAAACTGCGATCCAACTCCTGGTAACGCAGTTTCTTAAAATAATAGGAGCTTGAAAAATGAAAGTAATTCTTAACGCAGATGTTAAACACCTTGGTGAAGAAGGCGATGTAAAAGTAGTAGCTAATGGTTACTACCGCAACTTCCTCTATCCAAGAAACCTTGCTGTACCTTACAATGAAGCTACAGTAGCTTACTTCGAAGGAAGAAAAGCAGAAATCGAAGCTAAAAAAGATGCTAAGAGAGCAGCTTCTGCAAGTCTTAAAGAAAAACTTGAAGCACTTGCACTTGAAATCGCTGTACCAGCTGGTAACAACGGCAAACTTTACGGAGCTGTTACAGCACAGTCTGTAATGGAATTGTTGGCTAAACAGGGATACGAAATCGAACGCAAAAAGATTGAAATCCCAGGACTTACAATCAAAAATACTGGTAACTTCAAAGTTACTGTTAAACTTTACGAAGCTCAGACAGCAGAAGTTCACCTTACTGTAAAAGCACAGGATGGAAAGGAAGAAGCTGCTCCAGCTGCTAAAGAAGAAAAGAAAGAAGAAGCTAAAGCTGAATAAGTTTTAGAATAATTCTTAATTAAAATGGGCCGGGGAGAAATCCTCGGCTTTTTTATCCCTAAAATGTTTTTTACTATAAAAAGGAGAAGAGATGGCCTATAACGAATTAAAAGACAAAGTACCTCCACATAATCTTGAAGCTGAACAGGCAACTTTAGGAGCTTTGTTATTGAACTTTGATGCAATTTCAAATGTTGTATCTCTTCTCGATTCTGAAAAATTTTATTCGTATCAAAATAAACTTATATATGAAGCCATGATTTCCTTATTCAGACAGAATATTCATGGTGATACACTTTCATTAATAAACGAATTAACAAAGACTGGTAAGTTGGAAGAAGCTGGTGGAGCAGCATATATTGCAAGCCTTACTGATCTTGTTCCAACTGCAGCAAACGTTGAATACTATGCTAAAATTGTTCTTGACCAGAGTACAAGACGTGAGCTTATCCGTATTTCACAGGAATTAAAAGCTGCTTCTTATAATGAAACAAAAGAAAGTCGCGGAATTATTGAAGAAGCTGAAAAATTAATCTTTACATTATCAGATAAAAATCAAACTACAAAAGTCTACAATATGAAAGAAATCATCAACGATACTATTAATGCCGTTGAAGAACATTATAAAAATAAGAGTACATTTACAGGGATACCAACTGGCTTTGCTAAGCTTGATACAATGACAAGTGGTTTCCAGAACTCAGAATTAATTATTCTTGGTGCCAGACCATCTATCGGTAAAACAGCTATGGCACTTTCTATGATGGAATATATTGCTGTGGATCAGAAAATCCCTTGTGGTTTTTTCAGCTTGGAAATGTCAGCATTAATGCTTGGACAGCGTCTTTTAAGTCAAACAGCCCGTGTTCCTGGTGGAAAATTAAAAAGTGGTATGCTTCGTATTGAAGATTTTCAGAAACTTCAGCAGGCTGCAAGCCGTTGTTATGAAGCACCTCTTTATATTATTGATGTTCCAAACATGCCGCTTCTTGATTTAAAGGCTATGGCTCGTCGTCTAGTTGTTAATCAGGGTGTAAAAATTATCTTTATCGATTATATCGGACTTATTTCTACTGATAATCCTAACACTCAGGTCTGGGAACAGGTTTCAGAGATTTCTAAATCACTCAAAGCCCTGGCTCGAGAACTAGCAATTCCAATTGTTGCACTATGTCAGGTTAGCCGAGATGCAGAAGGAGAAGAACCAACTTTAAATCAGCTCCGTGGTTCAGGTAGTATTGAACAGGATGCTGACGTTGTTATGTTCTTACATCGTGAACGTCGAAAAACAGCAGAGCAGGAAGAAAACCCTGTACAAGATGCTAAACTTATTGTTGCTAAACAACGTAACGGTCCTACAGGTGATGTTGATATCCTGTATCTTTCTTCTTACACCAAATTTGAAAATAAAGCACAGGAAAACTAAAAAAAACGCTTGTTCCTTAAAGAAACAAGCGTTTTTTTTAGCAATTATTATTATCTGTCATTAGTTGCAGCTTTAATAGTATCAACTGCTTTTCCAGCTGTTGTCTGTTCCTTTTTTGTCAAATCAGACATATTAAGAATAATTACTTTACCATTTGTATCAGTAACACAGTATCCTTCTGCACATGGTACAACAGGAGTTGCTGGATTTACTTCAACATTTGATGTTGCCTTACACTCAAGTTCAGAATTGAACTTTCCAAGGTAATTCTTACCATTTTTATTAACCACTGCAAGATAATCAGATCCAGCTTGAACTAGTACAGAATTGTCAGCAATAACTTCTTCTGATTCTTTTACAATATCAAGATTTGTCTTATCAATCTGAACAAGTTTTACTGCAGATTTCTTTCCAGATTCACCGGCAATTGCAATAAAGTTATTTCCAGCAGGGTATACAGTTCTATTTCTGATTACTTTTACAGGAGATGTTTTTAATTCTTCACCTGTAAGTCTGTTAACCTTTACAATAGCAGAATAAAGATTTGATGTATCAACAACTTTTAATGCATAAATTGCAGTTGTTTCTTCAAGAACAGACTGTTTGATTACTTCTTTCTGATCTTGTGCAATCTGTGTTCTTTCATCTTGAGCTTCTGTATTCTTTTTATCAGCTACAGCCTGTTCATCTGCAGCTTCTTTTTTAGCTTCATCAGTTTTTTCCTGCTGTTCTTTTACAACTTTTTCCTGTTCTTCAACATCTTTTTTAGCTTCTTCAGCATCTTTCTGCGCTTCAGCGGCTTCTTTTTTAGCTGTATCAGCTTCTTTTTGTGCCTGCTGTGCATCTTTCTGAGCTGCTGCATCTTTTGGATTTTCGTCAGCAGTTTTCTTTGCATCGTCAGCTTTCTTTTGTGCTTCATCAGCTTTCTTCTGTGCTTCTGTAGCCTGAGTTTCTTTCTTTGAAGCGTTATCTTTCTTATCTGCTAATTCTTTCTTTTCTTCCTGAAGTTGTTTTTCTTCTTCTGCTGCAGATTTCTGTGCTTCCTGAGCTTTTTCTGCAGCCTGTTCAGCTTCCCGTTCTTTGATATCAACCATGTTCTTGCGTTCGTCTATGCCTTTGTCATCTTCTTCACGCATAGAATCAACAACTTTTTTATCAGAAATAACTGATGTATCAACTGTACTTAATCCACCATTCAAATCTCCAAGTGGAATAACCATTTGAGTTGCACCAGGCCATTCTTTATAAGAAATTGCAATACCAGCTTTATCCTGTGAAAGATTTTTTATAACATCGCTTTTATACTTTGACTGGAAATAATCTAATTTTCCACGATAAACTGCATTGTAAACAGTAACGAATGTTGCAATTGTATATGCATCATCGTATGCATAACCATATGCCTGTGAAAGGTAAGAAGCAACAATATGACGAAGGTTACGAATATGATCTACACCTGCAGTGCTTCCAATAATAAAGATGTCCGCATCAAGTTTTCCGGAATTTTCATCAGAAACTGAATGAATAACATAGTATCTGCTGTCTTTTCCGTAATTTCCAGCCTTATCTTTATTAAATCCTTCAGCAATACCGCTACCAATTGCCTTAATCTGATCAAGAGTATCAATTTTCTGATGAGGACCTGTATAGTTTTCAAATACAATAGTCTGATCAGAAACTGATTTAATTTCATCTTCATTAACTTCTCCTGCAAATAAAGAAGAAGATGCAAAAATGAATGCTGTTGCTAAAAATAATTTTGCAAACTTATTCATAATTCCTCCAAAAGGATAAATATTTAAAATAACATTAAAATTATACCATTACATATTTAATTCGGCAAGTTTTTGCATAGCACTACGGGCTGCCTTTTTTGTTGATTCGTCATACTGTGGATAAAAAAGACCACCTAAAATTTCCTTTCCCTTAGATAACAAGGCAGGGCGTCCCATAAAACGGCAGATTTCGTAAACTGCATCAGCACATGATTGAAGAATTACTTGATCTTTTGGATTAGTTCTTTTTACAAGAAGTTCAATTTGAAAGAGAATTTCTCCCCCTGGATCATAACCACATTCTTTTACAGTTTTTAAAAGTTTCAGAAGCATTGTTTTATCATCTTCAACTGAAAGTAAATATGCAATTTTCTGTTGAAAATAATGACTTTGTAGAAGTGGTATCAGGTTCAGAATATTTTCCATATCTGCCAAATTATATTGGACTGAAATTAACTCAAAGGTGTCTCTGTTCATGGATGCAGTTGTTTTACTTTCATAATATGAATTTATGACTGTGTTAACAATATTTGAAATATCAATTTCTTTTATTCCATAATTACCTGATTTTAATGCATTAAAACTTTCAGCACCAAATGTTCTTTTTTCAGGCTTATAGTCAAGATTTGTGATGTAAGACTTATAACCTGAAATTAATTTTTTACTTTGATAATAAGAAAAAGTTGGAGATTCTTTTTCTTTTGAAGTTGAAATTATTTTAAAGGAATTAATAGTCCAGTCTTTTGAAAGGAAGGTGAGATAACCGCTATTCATAAAAAAAGAAAATTCCCATTTATATTTTCCTGATTTTGAAGGCATTTGAATGTGTTTAATTTTCTTTCCTGATAAATTATAAACTGTACAGGAAGAATTCTGAGCTATTACAAACTTATCATCAATCGATTCGAAGAACAAATAATTGTTATCTGTAATTTCTGGGATATTGAAATATTTTTCAATCTGTCCTTTATCTGTATTGATTACAACAAGATAACCTGGAGTAAAGATTGCGTATTTAGTCGCTTGCAATTTTCTGCATGAAGAATATTCAGTACATTTTACATTCTTGTTAATCCATTTTGAATAGATTAATCCTGTTTCTTTACTAGAATCTGCTTTGATAGATGCCATTCCAATTTCACCGGAAGAAAATACAAGAATGATACCGGAATCACAGGTAAATGCATTTACGACTTTTCCTTGAAAAACAATCTCTTCCAGAACATTTCCAAAGGGACTTATGCGTAAAGCACAAGTTTTTCCGTCATGAGTTTTTTCAAGAAAGAGAATTATACTTCCATCATTTAATAGTTTAGGTTCAAGGGAATTTTGATTATCAGTTTTTATGGTCCATTTCTGAATTCCATTTATTCCGAAACAACTTAGATGATTTATTCCCCTTACAAAGGTTCGGCCATCAAATCCAAAAAAAGGAGCAGAAAGTGAAGTAAAACCAAGAGATTTCGTCCATAATACGAGACCTGAAGGATTAATTAACTGTAACTGGTTATTCTGATTAGTTACAGCAATAAACTCAGTTTCTGAAATAGAAATATCTTTAATTTTAGCTTTTGTATTTGTCTGCCAGAGTCTCTGTCCGCTTCTTGAATAGCTTGAAAGAAACTTTGAGTCTTCCACTATAAGAAAACCATAGTTTGTATTTAAAGGTACAGAGCTAGGAGAGCCACTTAATACGTTGAACCAGCTTCTATCCATTTCATCAACTTTAGCTATGGATTCAGAAGATGCAGTTGAAGCAGCATATAAATTTGAGAATACTGTAAAAAAAATACTTATAAATATTGTTAACTTGTATATTTTATTATACATATTTTTTCTTTTTCATTAAATTTCAAGGAAACACAGGCTTTCGATATGACTTGTTTGAGGGTAAAAATCCAGAAGATATAGTTTTTTAAGCTTGTATCCTGCATCTATTAAACAACGAATGTCTCGGGCATTAGTTACAGGATCACATGAAATAACCCTTAGAACTGGTGGTTTTACAGTACATAAAAAGTTAAGAACTTCTTTTTCCATGCCAGAACGTGGAGGGTCAATAACAACAGCATCAAAGTTTCCTATTTTTGATAATATTGAAGCGGAATTTTCTTTAACCCATTTTTCACCACTAATTCCATATGAATCGTGATTTTTTCCTAAAAGATTCTGTTCTGCAAAAACGATGGCAGCTCGATTGTGTTCAACTAAAGTAACTTTTTCAAACTTTTCTGCAAGAAAAACAGAAAAAGTTCCACATCCGGAATACATATCAAGTGCATTTTTTCCTGAAAGATCTGCTACAGCAAGTGTTATTGCTTTTTCCAATACCTGAAGGTTAGATTGAAAGAATCCCTGAACATCAAACATAATCTGTTTATCCAGAATTTTTACAGAAACACAGGTAGATGGATCAATACTGATTCCCTGATATTTTGGACGAATATAATGTTTTATTTTCTTATTTTTAGGAGCTGGTGCCTTTGGCTTTTCTGGAGGAATAGCGATTGTAAAATCAGGCGTTGCATTTGACGAACCAAAAAGGTGGCAGCGCCCCTTTGGTCTTTGGTCCAAATTTGTATTACCTAAATATTCATTGATTGAAGATTGTGCAACTGCACATTTCTTTATAAAGATTTTTTCATTTGACCTTTTGGCTTCAAGGCAACCATCATGAAGCTGAAATCTTGCACGGTAATTTAGACTGTCTCCTGCAATGAAATCAATTTCACCGACTTCAATTTTATTTCTTGTAAAACAATCTGCAAGAATTTGTTTTCTTAGTTCAATCTGATAGTCATAATCAATATGCATAAGATTACAGCCACCACATTTTGTGTAATATTCACAGACAGGCTTTATACGTTTCTGTGAAGGTTCAATTATGTTTACAATTCTTGCAATATCATAATCTTTTTTAGATTCTACGATTTCAACTTCAAGCTTTTCACCTGGGAGAGCAAAAGGAACAAATACATTTTTTCCTTCAATTTTTGCTAAACAATCTCCCCCAAAAACCATTTTTTCTGTTATAATTGTTTTCATAGCTTACATGCATTTTATCAAATTTTTGTAATAATTGGGAGTGTATATGACAACAAAATCTTTTTTTCAAACCATGAGCGATGGAACAGAAATTGCAGTAAACCGGTGGATTCCGGACAACGAACCTAAAGCAGTAATTGTAATTTCACATGGAATGTCAGAACATTCTTTACGATATGATAGAACGGCATCTTGTTTTGTTGAAGCAGGATTTTTAGTAAGTGCTCATGATCATCGTGGGCATGGAAGAACCGCTCAGAAACAGCTAGAAAAAGGGCAGCCAGGATTCGGTTACCTTGCAGATAAAGATGGATACAAGAAAGTTCGAGAAGATCTTCTTGAAGTAATCAATCAGCTCAAAAAGGAATTTCCTGGAAAAAAAATAATTCTTCTTGCTCATTCATTCGGATCTTTGATTGGTCAGTCATTCATTGAAAATCATTCATCAGAAATTGATCTTTGTATCCTTTGTGGATCAAGAGGACCGCAGCAGGGAATTGCACGACTTGGTCTTTTTGTTACAAATATTATGTATATTTTTGGAAGAAAAAAGAAGCTTTCAAAATTTTTAGATAAAATGATATTTGGTTCTTACAGCGAAAGAATTAAGGATCCTAGAACAGCCAATGACTGGCTTACTAAAGACGAAAACATAGTAGATATGTATATGTCTGATTCATGGTGTGGATTTATTATGACAACAGAATTCTATCATGAAATGGTAAAACTTTGTCTTGATATTCATAATCCTAAGAATATGAAAAAAATCCCAGAAGATCTTCCTGTATATATAATTGCAGGAAAAGAAGATCCTGTAGGATTATATGGTAAGACTCTTGAAAATTTATTTTCCATTTACAAGAAAAATGGAATTAAAGATGTAGAGTTAAAACTTTATGAAAATGACAGACATGAGCTTCTAAATGAAACAGATTATGAAACTGTTTTAAAAGACTTGTGTAACTGGATCAATAAAAGAGTATAAACGGAAAAATATGCTTAAACATCCTGATTATAACAGTTCTTCGGAAATTAAAACCTTTCTCGAAAATAAGGGACTTGCAATGCAAAAAAAATTCGGACAGAATTTTTTAATTAATGAAAATGCAAGAAAGAAAATCATTAACAGCCTTGATGTAAATGATTCTACCACTGTTTGGGAAGTTGGACCTGGACTTGGATGTATGACTGAGGAAATTTTAAGTCGAGGTGCAAATCTTACATGCTTTGAAATTGATAAAGGCTTTGCATCTTGTGTAAAACAGTTCTTTGAAGATTATTCTGTTAAAGAAAAATTTTCCCTTGTTGAAGGTGATGTTCTTAAGACATGGAAAAAAGAATTAAAAGCCTATAATGAAAGAACAGGTAAATCAAATCCAGACAGATTTTTCGGAAATCTTCCTTATAACATTGCTGCAACATTAATTGCTGATACAATTGAAGCAGGAATAAGATTTGATAAATGTGTTTTTACAGTTCAGAAAGAGGTTGCAAAACGAATGAATGCATTACCTGGTTCTGATGATTATTCTTCATTCAGTGTACTTTGTTCATGGGCTTATGACATTACAAACATTGTAGATTTAAGTGGAGCTAATTTCTGGCCTAAACCAAATGTTGATTCCAGAGCAGTTCTTTTTACTAAAAAAGAAAATTTTCCTTCTTGTGAAAATGTTCAGGTATTTTGTAAAATGCAGCGTGCCTTGTTCAGTTCCCGAAGAAAAACTGTTAAGAACAATCTTAATAACTATCTTTCTTCTTCAGAGAAAGCAGATTATGCTTTGGATAAAGCTAAAATCGATCCTAAATTAAGAGCAGAAGTTCTTACCTTGGAACAGATGCTTAATTTAAGTGATGTAATCAGTAAAGATATATTAAATAAATAATGAGCTGTTGTAAAATGTCAGTTAAAGAAAATTTGTTAAAAATTAAAAACGAAATTAAAGAAGCCTGCATTGCTTGTGGAAGAAATCCAGAAGAAGTAAAACTTGTTGCTGTAAGTAAATTTCATCCGGCAACAAGTGTTGAACAGGCAATTGAAGCAGGACATTTTTTGTTTGGTGAAAATAGAGTTCAGGAAGCAAAAGAAAAATTTTCTGTGATTTCTGAAAAATATCCAGCATGTGATCTTCACATAATCGGTTCTTTACAGAGAAATAAAGTCAAAGATGCTGTCAAAATATGTTCCTGCATTCAGTCCGTAGATAGAATTGAGCTTCTTGAAGAAATAGAAAAGCAGTGTTCTAAAATTGATAAAAAAATTGATGTACTGTTTGAAGTTCACACAGGTGAAGAATCAAAATCCGGTTTTGAAAATTTTACATCATTATATCAGGCTTTGGAAAAATGTGCAGCAGGTGAATTTCCTCATATAAATCCTAAAGGATTTATGACTATGGCTCCATTTACAGAAGACAAACAGTTGATTGCCAAATCGTTTTCTACATTAAGAACTTATGCAGAACAGCTAAAAAAAGAATTTACTGAATTTGATCTTTCAGAACTTTCTATGGGAATGTCTGGTGATTTTAAAATTGCTATTCGTGAAGGTTCAACAATGGTTAGGGTAGGTACAAGTATTTTTGGAGAAAGACAATATTAACTATGAATAAATTAAATAAAAAGCTGATTACATTATTTATACTCGCTATTATTTGTATTTCTGGAATGTATGCAAATTCTAATGATTCTTTATTAACCTCAAATTCTGCACAAACAGTTTCAGTAAAAGAAACCCCTCAATGGTTAAAAGATCTTCGTGATACTGAAATCATCACCATTGGTGCTATGCCATTTATTACTCTTGGTGTTTCATTGACATATTCATTAATTGTTCTTTTTCAAAATAATTTTAATACAACATATTTTGTTAATCCCTTTGCAAAAAGTGGAAGTTATTCAACTGAAGAGCAAATTGGAATTATTGTTACTTCATCATTGATTTGTGTCGGAATAGGACTTACGAATCTAACAATAAATCTTGTAAAACGTGGAATCGAGAAAAAAAACAATCAGAATTATCTTCAGGACAATGTAAAAATTACAGTAATTGAAAATGAACTAAATGTAATTCCTGTTCCTGCAAAATATACTCGTGAAAAAAATTATCTTTACGGAACAATGGAAAATGCCGTTTTTTAATACAGTGGTACCAGACGATTTTTCAAATTCGGAAAGACTTGATAAATATATTTCCTCTTTAAAAGATGGAATGAACCGTTCCAAGTTAAAATCCTCTGCAACAGAAATTCTTGTTAACGGAAAAACAGCCAAGCTTTCAAGTAAAGTTAAAGCAAGAGATGAAATTTCAATTCAATGGGATGAAAATATTCCAACCGACATTATTCCCGAAGATATTCCTTTACATATAATTTTTGAAGATGATAATGTTACAGTGTTAAATAAAGAACAGGGAATGGTTACTCACCCAGCTGCAGGAAACTGGAATGGTACCCTGGTTAATGCATTGCTTTATCATTGGAAAAGACAGTCCATACAAGAAATTCAGGATGAAGATATAAACAAAGTTTTAGCTAACAGAAGACCTGGAATTGTTCATCGGCTGGATAAAGACACATCAGGAATAATTATAACCGCGAAAAATAGCTTTGCAGAAGAATGGCTTTCAAAGCAGTTTCTCAACAAAAAACTTCATAAAGAATATATTCTGATTACAAAAGGAAGGCCACCAGCTTCTGCCGGTGATGTAAAAACTCAGATAATCCGTGATCCAAAAGACAGAAAAAAATATAAAGCAGCAGTAAATACCCAGGAAGGAAAATTTGCCCGAACTTTGTACAAAGTTATTGCATATTATGGGAATTACACATTAATCAGAGTCAGATTAAAAACAGGAAGAACTCATCAAATACGCGTTCATATGAAATATCTTGGTTGCCCGATTTTAGGAGATCCAATTTATGGAAAAACAGATTCCTTATTCAGTAATGCAACCTTAATGCTGCATTCAAGACAGATGGATATAAAATTGCCAGGTGAAAAAGATTTCACAAGATTTAAAGCAGGTGTACCTGAAAGATTTTATAAAACAATAGAAATTCTAAAAAAACAGTTTTCTAAAGAAAATCCTGTAATGCCAAAAAAACTTGGCGGTAAAAAGTAATCATGACATTAAATAAACATTCAGATAAAATTACAGTTATTGCTGAAAACTCAACGACAAGTCCGTTTGTCATTATTTATAAGCCTCAGGGTTTACCTTCTGCACCATTAACAGAAAACGATAAAAACTGTGCACTTTATCAGGCAGCCCAGTTTTTCCCTGAGATAATGAATGTAAAAGGAAAAAAAAATATAGAAGCCGGTTTAGTTCACAGAATAGATAACGTTACAGACGGACTTTTGCTTATTGCCACTACTCAACAATCCTATGACTTTCTATTAAAACTTCAGGAAGAAAACAGATTCATTAAAACATATAATGCAAAGTGTTCTTACCTTAAAAATTTATATGAATTGAAACCAGGTTTTCCTGAAAATTTGTATAGAAATAAAATTCCTTTATTAAAAGATAAGGAGGAATTTAAAATAGTACTTGAAAGCTGCTTCAGACCCTACGGACCAGGACGCAAAGAAGTAAGACCTGTAATTGAAAATGATACAAAAGCTGCTTCCAAAAAAAGCAGTAATCGAATTTACCAGACTGAAATTGCTGTAACAAAAGATGGTACTGATTACAATGTTACATGTAAAATTACTAATGGATTTCGTCATCAGGTTAGGAGCCACCTTGCTTGGCTTTCAATTCCAGTAAAAGGTGATCCACTTTATAATCCTTTAAGTAAAGAAAACGAAGAATTTTTCTTTAGCGCAACAGGCCTTGAATTTGTAAATCCTGTAAACGGTGAAAAAGTGAAGGTTGAAATCTGATTTTGTATTTAGTGGATAAATTAAAAGATAAGATTATAAATCTGAGCTTTTGAAAAGTTTTGCCCGGAAGGAGACTTGAACTCCTACGAGATTGCTCTCACTAGCACCTGAAGCTAGCGTGTCTACCAATTCCACCATTCGGGCTTATATATGTATATTATCAAATACTTGAAAAATATTCAATTCATATCTAATAAGAACATTTTATTAAAAGGACAATCATTACAGCAAGAACACCAAGAGTAAGAATATAAATCCATACTGGTAAAGAAGAACCTGCACCTTTTTTCTTAGTTGAAGATGATGTAGATGCATATTTTGGTTTGTGCATATAAAAGTGACTTTTTTTATTTTTTGCTTCAAACTGAGAATCTTTATTTTGGTTTGTAGATTTACTTTTCGAATTTTTTTCTGCGTAACCGCATGAAGGACAGCCGTTTACAAATGAATGTGAAGATCCAACTTTTCCACATTGAGGACATCTAACGGCAGAAAAAAATCTACCGCACTTATTACAGAATCTTGCATTCTGAGCAACTTCTTCACCACAGTTTTCACAGAAAAACTTAGCTTGTTTTTTTGCCATTTATTAAATTACCTGCAATTCAAGTCTTTTGTTATCAATAGTTTTGGATAATATTTTAACCTGAATATACTTAATAGATTTTTTATTTTTGAATGTAGCCTGAGGAATCTGAGCACTCTCAACTAAAGGTGACAGAAGTTCAGGACAATCAGGACTAAAAGAAATTATATTATTTTCATATTTTGAAATATTTCCAGTAATAAAGGCACCTGTCTTTGGATTTGTAAAAATCAAAGAGAAGTCTTTGCCTTTTCTATTTGAAAGAATATCAGAAAGCTCCGAAAGACCTTCAGCATCAAGGGAATTAAAGATTCCTGTAATATGCAATGCTTCTGATTTTCTTAAATCATCATCATTGAATTCTCTTTCCGCATAAAGAACAACTTTAGGAATGACACCACCGATTCCACTTTGAACAAACTGAACAAGTGTTTTCCAATGTCGAGGATAGCTTGATGCACTGATGACGATTACTTCTGGTGCAATTTCTTCTACATTATCCATTGCTTTAATAAGCCAGCGGTAAGTAATTACATCGTAACCTTCATCAGTAAGAGAAGCTTTTATTTTTTCAATTACAATATCATCATCTGCAATTAATAAAGCTTTCATTCTGTCCCCAGATTATCAACATCATAATCATAAATCTGCCAGATTCCATCACGCTGCTGAACATAGTATGTATATTGTTTTTTCTCGTAGAAATTAGTGTTCTTAAACCATTCAAGTACAATTACTTTGCCTTCTGTCTGAGAATAAGTTGTCTTTTTAATCTCAAATCTTTCTGGAACAGCTACAATATCTGTGTCAATTCTGTCAGCCATAAGGCTTGATTTAAATTCCTCAAGCATTTTTGCACATTCAGAACTAGATGAATTCTGATACTGACGCTTTCTTAACGAATCTTTTTTAAGCATTGCTTCAAGATTCAGATAAAGGAAGAATTGATCCCACAATGATTTCTGTCTTGCAACAATTGTCTGTTCTACAACTTTATCAGGACTAATTGGCTGTGGTCTTAAAATTTCAACTGTATGAGACTCCACTGGAATCATATTGGATGAAGCAGCAGTAGGTGATGGACGAATTTCCAATGTAAGACGATTTGATTTAAGTTCAATATATTTTGATTTATAAAGCTCCGGATAAAAGCTTAATTCAAGATAATAAATTGAAGGATCTTTAAACTGAAGGTATTCTTTAACATTTTCAATAAATGAATATTCCTCTCCAGTTTCAAGAGAAATTTCACGGAAGTATACATACTGGTTTGTTGTTCTTTTACGAACAATTTCAGGAGTCTGTTCAATACTGATATTTTTTACATTGTAGGCATTGAAATCTTCACTGAACATTCTGTCATCAGCCAGCTTAAATCTTAATGTCTGATTACCATTGTTACGGATTGTTACATGGACAAAAATAGGGTTGTCTTTAGCATTCTCTGGATAATACATTGTTCTATCGTAGAATTTAATAGAAACAGAAGCATCATCATAATTCTGAACTTCATTTTGAGCAAAAACTGTATGTGCAAACAGAATTAAACATGATATAATTAAGACAGTAAGTTTTTTCAAAATTATTACCTCACTTTTTTATTATCGGAAAATATCAGTGAATACATTATTATCAAATTCGTTAATAGATGCAATAAATAAATGGTCTTTGCTTAAAGAACTCGTTAATAACTTGACAGATGACAAGTCAAATTTACCATTAGAAGTTGAAGGTTTACAGGGAAGCTTTAACAGCCTGCTTACCTGTCAAATTGTCAAGGCCAATAAAAACAAATTTTTATCTCAGCTTCAGTATCTTTCGGGTAAAAAAGCAGAAAAAAATGAAAAACCAATTTCAACAGACTTTCTTATTGTAGTACCAACAGAAAAAGAAGAACAATCAGTTATTTCAGATTTAATGGCTTTTTCTGAAGATACAGAAATAATTACCTTACCCTGGTGGAATACTGTTCCTTATCGAAGTTGTGCTAAAGGTGCTCTTGTATTTGGTCAGAGAGCAGGAGCTTTGGCAAAACTTTTAAGCAGAGACGAGAGAAAGGTATCTTCAAAAAAATCACGCATTTTTATTATGAATCAGCGTGCATTTTTAACTCCAGTACCACCTGCACAATATCTTAAACAGTTCATATTTAATCTTGAAGTAGGCCAAAGTCTTGATACAATTGAAATAGCAGAAAAATTAACATCTTTAGGTTATATCAGAGTTTCGAAAGTAAGTGTTCCAGGGGAATTTACATTACGTGGTGAAGTTCTTGATATATTCCTTCCATGCGAAGAAAATGCCCATCGAATTGTTTTTGATTTTGATGAAATTGAAATCATTAAAACATTTTCAACAGAAAATCAGGCTACTATTGAAAGTGTAGACCACATTACAGTTTATCCATCAAAAGAAGTAATCTGGAATACAGAACTTATTGAAAAACTTGAATCAAAATTAAAAAAAGTATTTGCTGAAAATGAACAGCTCTCTGATACTTATCAGATTGTAAAAGATAATAATAGCTCAACACTGCTTGAAAAATTTGAAGAGTTTCTTTCAAACCTGGATAATTCGGGAGAGGCTGAAGGTGAGGAACTTTTATATCCGGCATTATTTGACAGAATGTATTCTGTGCTTGATTACATTGACGACAATACATCTGTAATTTTTTATGATTATGACAGAATTTTAAATTCAAAGGAAACATTAAATAGAGAATATATGGGGCTTTATAAAAAAGCCCGTTTTACTGATTTAGTTTTAAGTCCTGAAAAAATTCTTTTTGACTTTGAAACATTAAGTAAAACACATTCAAAAAATATTTTATACAGAACAATTCATAATGAAACTGACGAAGTTTCAAAAGCAGAGAACCGAAAAATTTTTAAAATTGAACTTGATCCTCCAAGAAGCTTTTTTGGAAACATCAATTATTTAAAGGAACAGATCGGAGATTTACAGAAAGACAACTGGAAAATTTTCATCCTTACAAACAACGAAAACCAGAATCTCCGCATCAACGAAATTTTAAAAGATTACACAGACACTAAAATTAAAAACAATGTCAAACTAATTCCAGAAGAAATCTCAAGCGGTTTTTCAATTCCAGAAATAAAATTAATGGTAATCCAGGAAAACGAAATTTTTGGGCGTAAAAAACATTTTCCAAAATCATTATCACATGTAAAAAGCGCTGTTATTGATACTTTCGTTGACCTTAATCCTGGAGATTATGTTGTTCACGTAAATTACGGTATTGGAATTTTCAAAGGCATTGAACGTGTCAAAGCAATGGGCAATGAACGAGATTACATTAAGCTTGAATATGCTGATGAAGAGGTCGCATTTGTACCTATTGAACAGGTAAACCTTGTACAGCGTTATATTGGTAATGAAGGTAATGCTCCAAAAATTGACACTATCGGAAGCAAGGCCTGGGAAAACCGAAAGAACAAAGTTAAGAAAGCTGTTGAAGATCTGGCTCAAAAACTTATTGATTTATATTCAAGGAGAAAAGCCTCAACAGGTTTTGCTTTTCCAAAAGATACAGAATGGCAGATTGCATTTGAAGCAGCTTTTCCATATGAAGATACAGCAGACCAGATTACTGTAACAAAAGAAATAAAAGCTGATATGGAAAAACCTGTTCCTATGGACAGACTTGTCTGCGGTGATGTTGGTTACGGAAAAACTGAAATTGCAATGAGAGCTGCAATGAAGGCAGTCCTTGGTGGTAAGCAGGTTGCGTTTATGGCACCTACTACAATTCTTGCAGAACAGCATTATGAAAGCTGTGTGGAACGATTTAAAAACTTTCCTGTAACCATTGCTCAGCTTTCAAGATTCGTTTCAAAAAAAGATCAAAAGTCAGCTCTTGAAAAACTTGAGAAAGGTGAGGTTGATATTTTAGTTGGAACTCACAGAATTCTCTCAAATGACGTAAAGTTTAAAAATCTAGGTCTTTTAATTATTGATGAAGAACAGAGATTCGGAGTTAAAGATAAAGAAAAATTAAAAGTAATAAAAAACAACATTGACTCACTTGCACTTTCTGCAACCCCAATTCCTCGTTCACTGCACATGAGTCTTTTAAAGATACGAGACATGAGTCTTCTTACAACACCGCCTCAAAACCGGCATCCAATTGAAACTGTAATCGACGAATTTAATGAAGAAAAAATTGCTCGTGCCATCCGTTATGAAGTAGACAGAGGCGGGCAGGTATTTTTTTTACACAACAGAGTTGAAACCCTTGAAGAAACAAGACTTAAGCTTGAACGTATTTGTCCTGAAATGTTAATCGATACAGCTCATGGTCAGATGACTAGCGATGAACTGGATGATATCTTCAGAAGATTTAAGATGGGTGGCTTTCATGTTCTGGTTGCCACAACAATCATTGAAAATGGAATTGACATTCCTAATGTAAACACAATTATTATCGACCGTGCTGATATGTACGGTGTTAGTCAGCTTTATCAGCTTCGTGGCCGTGTAGGTCGAAGTGACAAAAAAGCATATGCATATCTTTTCTATCCGAAAAACAAAATGCTTACAGAAGTTGCCATGAAGCGACTTCAGGTAATCAGTGATTTTACAGAGCTTGGTTCTGGCTTTAAAATCGCCATGAAGGATATGGAAATTCGTGGTGCCGGAAATCTATTAGGTCGTGATCAGAGTGGAGATGTTTACTCTGTTGGTTTTGATATGTACTTAAGGCTTTTGAATGAGGCTATTAATATTCTTTCACAACAGAAAGACTATAAACCAGAAAGAGAAGTCCTTATGGAACTTGAATATACAGGATTCATTCCAGACAGCTATGTTCACAATCCACAGACGAAAATGGAAATCTATAAGAAAATTGCAGCTGTTCAGACAAAAGATGAGCTTGACAGTATTTACCTTGAACTTCTTGACCGTTTCGGTCCAATTCCGGATGAAGTTATAAGCCTTATTAACATGGCAGAAATCAGATGTGTTTGTAAAAAACTTAATATTACATCTGTTAAAGAAAAAAACGGAATTGTTGAAGTAGAATTTGCAAAAGTTTCTGAAATCAACGTTGATAAAGTACTTCGTCTTATTAAAGAAAGTTCAAATCTTGTTGCATTAAATGCTGCAAAGCCAAATTTACTTGTCCTTAAAACAGGAAAAATCGGACTTAAAGAGAAGAGTGAATTTATCTGTGAAAAGCTTTCATTTCTTGAAAGTTAAAAACCGGTTCAATTTGAATATTAATGAGTATAGTTTGACATCTTTGTGATGTATGATAAAATTATGATACACTTATCAGAGGGAAAATATATATGGGAATCTTCTTTTTAATTTTATTAACAATTATTGCAGTCGGTGTTGCTTTTATCGGCTTTCACTATAACAAAACGCCATTAAAAATCGGAGGAATTGCTGGTGCAATTCTTATTATTTTTGTTGGCTGTGCTATAATTAGTAACCATCAAAAAGAAGAAATTGACACACTTGAAAAAGTTGTTTCAGAATTAAAAGAAGAAATATGCCCGCTGCAGTTTAAAGTATTAAAATCTAAAAACAGTGAAATTCAGATTGAAGTAAAATATCTTGATCTTGAAGGAAAAGAAGCATCAAAACGTCAAAGCTATAATCTTTCTGGAGAAGAAATTCATTTTGACTTTACAGTAATCAAGCTTAATGAAAAGAATTATCTTTTCTTTCCAAAAACACTTTACACAAATACAATTGCTCCAGAAAATGGCACAAACCTTACTGCTCATTACTCAGAAAAAGCTTATCCTGTAATTTATAATAAGCTTGAAAAATTTGTAAAAGCTGATGACTCAAAAAACCTCAAACTCTATAAAGAAGAAATCAGCCATCTTTTCAGCCTTGTAGAATCAGAAAATGTAGATATGATTAATGATAAATTCGGTAATGCAGTTCACAATATGAATGGAATTACAGAATTTAAAAAAGGTTACTCTTATAAAATCATATGTCATCCTCATACTGGATCAATTGAAATCCAGAAAATGTAATAAATCAGGAAAATATTATGAATGAAATGTCTCTCAGTTCAGTTGTAAAAACTCTTTTTACAAGTTTCTTAGGAATTCTTACACCTTGTCTAATTTTTCTTATCGCAGTAATTCTCATTTATGCATTATTCATTGCATGTAATGCAAAGCTTTTGAATAAAGCAAATGAAGAACAGAAATTCGGTAAATTATATTTAGGTGGAATTTCTCAGGCTTTCACAATGATAATTGAGAATATCACCAATATTTTAATAGCCTGTGCAGTTATTGTTTGTATTACTTTAATAATGCAGTTTGCAAATAAATTCTATTCAATCTGGGAACAGCAGACTCGAATCAAAGAACTTAATACATATGTAAGAAATCTTTCTAATTCAGATGATATTGCTCGAATTACAATTAAAGAAAGAAAAACATTAAGCAGCAATTCTTACAGTGTTTATGTTGTTGAAGTAATTGATAATATCACAGGAGATGTTGTCTCAGAAGAAGAAATCAGAGTTCCTGGAAAAGAATTAAAATTTGATTCGATTGTAGTAAATTTTGATTATTCAGAAATCGAAACAGGAAAAGCAAGAAATGTAGCCTTTCCGTATAAAGTATTCTCTGAAAAACTTGCACCAGATAACGGAATAAAACTTAAAACAATCTTTACAATGGATACAATTGATGAACTTCTTGAACTTGAAGCTGAATCTGCATACGGTTTACCTGCAGAAACATTTAAGAAAAGAGCAAAAGAATTTATTTCGATTGTAAAAGATCCAGTAAAATCCCGTGAAATGGGAATCAAAAGTACCTATGGAGAAACAATTACAATTCCTTCAAGCGCAAAAGAAGGGGACGAATTTATTATCCGTATTACTGGCGTCGGTGGACTTACACTTGTAAGCGACAGTTTTGGCAATAGCACAATAATTGTTAACGAAAAAAAATAACCTCTATCAAAAACTGACAGAGGTTATTAATAACAAATAATTATTTCATAAATTATAATGCATGATGAATTAATCCGCCGCCGATAATTGTTCCATCTTTGTACAGAACGGCTGATTGCCCCGGGGCTACAGCACGCTGTGGTTTTTCAAAAATAATGCGCCATGCTTTACCTTTGTACTTATTAGTATCTGATTCATCAGGAATATAAGGCTCAATCTTGCATGGAACAGGTTTACTTGCAAGGCGGATTTTTACCAAAGCTTCAACTATCTCAGTTGGTTCAACATCTCCAGGCCATACAAAATCATCAGCAATAAGACCATCAGCATTCAATGCGTCATTTGGTGCAAGAACCACAAGATTATTTTTAGGATCAATAGCCTGAACATAAACAGGATATGAAACTGCAACACCAAGCCCACGACGCTGACCAATAGTGTAGTGTTCAATACCTTTATGTCGTCCAAGTACATGACCGTCAAGGTCAACAATATCTCCTGGAATACTAGGTTTATCAGCAAAGATCATGTCGAAATATTCTTCACCGATAAAATCCTGACTTTCTTCGCGATTTGCCGCATCAAGATTTGCCTTTTTTGCAAGTTCAAAAACTTCAGATTTTTTCATCATCGCAAGTGGAAAACGAACTTTTTCTAAAACCTTTGAAGGAATACGATACAAAAAATAAGTCTGATCTTTAGTAACATCTGTTGCACCAGAAATCATGACAGGGCGCTTTTCAGTTCCAAAAAGGCCTTCATCTGGCTGAACAATCTTAGCATAATGACCAGTGCAGAAATAATCAAACTTAATGCCAAGCTTCGAAATTCCTTCAAGCATAGCACCAAATTTAATATTTCGGTTACACATGATACATGGATTTGGAGTGCGGCCGTTTCGATATTCACTTTTAAAATACTCAAGTACCATTTTCTGGTATGATTCCTTTGCATCAATAACGTAATATTCAATATCATGAGAGCTGCAGAACTTCTTACATTCTTCAATATTTTCTTCTTCGCCAGGTCCGTAGCAGGCTTCTTTTATAGGCTTATCAGTTTTTATTTCAGGAATTTTTCCGTCCCAGATAGACATTGTAACACCGATTACTCGGCATCCTTTTTCTTTTAGCATAAGGGCAGTTAATGTAGAATCAACGCCACCGCTCATTCCTACAAGAACAGTGTCTCCAGCCTGGGGCATATTTAAAGTAGTATAAGTCATTCTTTCATTTTAAATGAATTACCTACTTTGTCAATATGTTGGTAAAAAAGGAAGTTTTGAAACCCATAATACGCTTCATATTTTTTGATAAAATAAAATAAAGTTTAAATAACTTTTATAAAAAATGTGCTATAATTAATTGATGAGGAGCATAACATGAAAAAAATTGCTGTACTTATTTTGGGATTATTATTTTTTTCTTCATTCCTTTATGCAGGACCATTTGGTCTTTCTAATGGTATGACATTGGAAGAAGTAACAGAAGCCTGCAATGGTGAAATTCCTAAAAGAATTGCACAGGATGATCGTTATTTTATAATTCCTTCTAAAAGTCACTCAACATTTACAACTTATATTGCATGGATAAGTGAAGATTATGGTTTATATCATATCCGTGCAATTTCCGATAAAATTCATACAAATAATTACGGAAAAGAACTGCAGAATGCATTTTATTCTTTTGAACCACGTATAGAAAATACATATGGAAAAGGCTCAATTTTTGATGGTATTACTGATAGTAATACAATTTGGGATCAAGACAAGTATTGGTTTAATGCATTATCAGATGGGGCAAGAGATTTATATGCTGAATGGTATCCCAAACAAGGACAAAAAGTCATAAAAGATGATTTAACCTATATTCGATTATGGGTATCAAATGCTGATTATGAAAATGGTATTCTTCTATTAGATTATGAATTCGTCAATCATAAACAAGTTGAAGCTCAAGAGGATGATGTTTTATAAATTGAGAAATATATGGCTTTAATAATAGAACAAGGTGATATTACTAAGTTATCAGAGAAGTAATTGCCCTATGAATATAACAATTTTTGGAGCAGGTTATGTTGGTTATTCATTAGCATGTTTATTTGCAAAAGATAATCAAATAAACATAATTGAAATTGATGATAACAAAATTGATAAAATCAACAATAATGAAATATTAACAAATATAATTGCTCAAGATGAAATATCATTAATTAATAAAAAGAAGCTATTGTCAATTAAAGCTTATTCATATAACAAATCAACTTGGCCTGACAATCAGGATTTTTATATAATTGCAGTTCCTACAAATTTAAATGATGAAACAAAAAATTTTGATTTAAGTACAATAAATGATATTATTAGTAAATTAAATTCAATTAATATTCGAAATTGTAAAATAGTAATCAAATCTACAGTTCCTACAGGATATACAGAAAACCTGGCTAATAAATATAACAAGCTGGAAATTATATTTTCTCCGGAATTTTTAAGAGAAAGATATTCTATTCATGACAGTATTAATCCATCCAGGATAATTGCAGGATATTCCAAAACTTCTTGCATTGATTTCACTCAGTTTTTCATAGATTTCATGAGCCGTTACGCAAAAAATTCCCCTCAAAAATATATTATGACATCTTCAGAAGCAGAATCTGTAAAATTATTTTCAAATTCTTATTTAGCAATGAGAATTGCTTTTTTTAATGAATTAGAAACATTTTCAAGTTTATTTAATCTGAATACCAAAAAAGTAATAGAAGGTATTTGTTCAGATAGTAGAATTGGGAATTACTACAACAACCCGTCATTCGGATATGGCGGTTATTGTTTACCTAAAGATGTAAAACAGTTATGTTCCTGTTATCAGCAAAAAACAATTTCTTTTCCCTTAATAAACTCAATAGATAAATCAAATCAAGAGAGAATAAATTTTATTGCAAAAGAAATTCTTTCATTACATAAAAAAACAATAGGAATTTATAAATTAAATATAAAAGATAAAAAGAATGCAAAAAACAGTTCCATTGTTGAAGTCATTAATCTGATAAAATTAGATAATATAGAAATAGTAATTTATGATCCAGATATTAAAAACTTGAATATTCCTGGAACAACATTTATATCAGATTTACAAACATTTAAGACAAAAGCTGATATCATCCTGGCAAATAGGAAGAGTTCTGAGTTAAATGACGTTTTAGAAAAAATATATAGTAAGGATATTTTTGGGGAATAATGAAGTTTATTGGAGCAAGTTAAATGAAACGAAATGAAGTCATAAAAATAATAAACGAAACTTACTCTGTAAAAGCTGAATATTTATGGGAAGGGGAAACTCATGCCGTTTTCAGGCATCCCACAAGCAATAAATGGTTTGGCATAATAATGGAAGTGAAGAAGAAAAATCTTCACATTGAAGGCTTTGAAAACAGTGATGAGATGGAAGAGGTAATGAATGTAAAAGCAAATCCCATTCTTATAGAAGACATGCTTCATGAGGAAACTTTTCTTCCTGCATATCATATGAATAAAAAATACTGGATAAGCATCAGACTTGAACTGGTTACAGAAGATATTCTAAAGAAACTCATAGATGAAAGCTGGAATCTTGTAAAGCCAAAGATAAAAAAAAATGCCTAGCTTCGGACAAAGACAAGGAGTTTTTATTGTGATGAATGAACCACCGCTGGAAAACAGGGGTGTAGGAGACAACTGGCTTACCGGCGTCCTACTGAAAATCGAGGTGCAGGTATGATGAAGATGGTTGGAAAGGAAGAAAAATGAATTTTAGACTGATGAAAATTTCTGACTACGATTCAATTTACAATCTCTGGACAAATACACCAGGAATGGGATTGAATTCAGTTGATGATAGCAAAGAAGGAATTGAAAAATTCTTGAAGCGGAATCCGTCCACCTGTTTTATTGCAGAGGAAAATGAAAAAATTGTCGGCGTAATAATGGCAGGCAACGACGGCCGGAGAGGTTACATTTATCATACTGCAGTTTTGCCAGAGTTCCGCGGAAAGCATATTGCAAAAACTCTTGTTGAAAATGCAATGGCTGCTTTGGAAAAAGAAGGAATCACAAAAGTTGCCCTTGTGGTTTTTGAAAAAAACAAAAACGGAAACGGCTTCTGGGAAAAGATTGGTTTTACAGTCCGCAATGATTTGATTTACAGAAACAGAACCATAGCCCAGATGGAACGCATTGACACTTAAAAGGAAGAGAATAGATGCCGTTAGTTAGAATCGACATGATAAAAGGAAAATCTACTGAATACAAAAAGCAGGTGCTTGAATGTGTTCATGCTGGTCTTGAAGAATCTCTTGGAATTCCTGAATGGGACAGGTTTCAGCGCATTGTTGAAATTCCCCGTGAAGACTTTGAGACGGCACCGGGTAAATCTGATGATTTTATGATTATTGAACTTACACTGTTCCCCGGCCGCACAAAGGAACAGAAAGGAAAGGCAATTGAAATCATAACTTCAAAATTGTCGGAAAAGCTTGGAATAAATACGCCTGACATTTTTATTGTGATTAATGAGCCGCCACTTGAAAACTGGGGAATGTCAGGAGTTTAGAAAGGATGAAACTGATTGCAACCGGTAACACTGCAGAAGTTTTTGAATACAAAGAAGATAAAGTTTTGAAATTATTCAAGGCCGGTTATCCACTGGAACGTAACCGTCAAAAAATCACCACTGGCCCAAATCTTTCCAAGGAGTAATCTTGATA
>SAMEA3663175__coassemble_74_pt1 | contig 28266 bp, 23 predicted proteins | sample SAMEA3663175__metabat2_low_PE_006 | metagenome-assembled genome bin SAMEA3663175 (sample SAMEA3663175) | pig gut metagenome | biome: pig gut; feature: pig-associated habitat; material: faeces | place: Denmark | collected 2012
AAAAAGGTATTTCAAAAGGAGAACTTGAAAGTGTCGTTTCTCTTCTGGCAAAAAAAACTGGAAGCCGAAGTGAAGCCATCGAAATGCTTGCAGACAAGAAAAACAAGGATTATGCTAGTTTTGCCTATCTTGATGATGAAGATAAATTTGGAAAACTTCTCGAGTCCCCTCTTCTTTTGGTACAACCTATTGTACGAAACGGAAAAGAAGCTGCTACTGTAGGTTATGCTCCGGAAATTTGGAAAGAATGGAGCTGTTTATGATTTTTGAATTATTTTCAGAAGGAAGGATTCTATTATGGATCCAGGCCAATCTTCGTAATGATTTTCTTAATGCTGTTTTTATTTCTTTTACTCATCTTGGTGATATCGGAATAATCTGGTTTGGACTTGGTATTTTTTTCCTATTATTTAAGAATACACGTAAAGGAGCTTTTTTTGCTCTTATTTCATTCGGCCTTTCTGCACTGATTTGCGACGGATTTTTAAAACTTATTGTAAACAGACTACGACCATTTGATGCAATTCCAGAACTTATGGCACTGGTAGAACGGCCTAAAGGCACATCTTTTCCATCAGGACACACAACTACAGCCTTTGGTTTCAGCGTAGCCTTTTTATTAAATACAAAAAAAAGATGGACAGGCTGGCTTGTTCTTTCTATCGCTGTACTCATGGGCTTTTCACGACTTTACGTTGGTGTACACTATCCTTCTGATGTTGCAGCAGGACTTATTGTTGGATCAGCTGTTGCATGTATTGTTACTTTTGTGGGAAATAAAATCTTAGTTCGTTCCCATTAAAGTTTCAAAATACCAACTCCATCTAATTAAAATAAAACATAAATAAAACAATTATTCATTTGATTGCTAAATTGTGATATAATATTAAAACACAATGAAAAGAAAATTATCTTCTGAAAAAACTCGTTTATTTCTCTACTTTTTTTTTATAGCTTTAATGGGATCAATTCTTTTGTCACTTCCACAAGCTTATAAAAATGGAATTCCCGTTAACTATATTGATGCATTATTTACTTCAGTGTCAGCAATTTGCGTAACAGGACTTTCAACTTTATCTATGGATGTATTCAGTCGAACAGGACTTATTTTTATTCTTATTTTGATAGAAGCTGGCGGTCTTGGAATTTTAACCTATATTTCTTTTCTTATGACAGTGTCTTCAAAAAAAATATCTGTTGTTAATGGAAATCTTATTAAAGATTTTTACATTGATGACATTGATTTTAATCCTAAAAGTATTCTTAAAAAAATAGTTCTTTTTACACTGCTTATTCAAGTTGTTGGATCTATTCTTTTAATACCAGGACTATATAAAGCCGGAGACCAGCACTTTATTTTCAATTCTATTTTTCTTTCGATTTCTGCTTTCTGTAATGCAGGTTTCTCTCCTTCATCAGATTCCCTGTCAGGTTTTTCCGGCAACTGGTATGTTCTTTCAATTATAATGGGGCTTATCATTCTTGGAGGAATTGGATTCGTTGTATTTACAAATATTGCACAGAAAATTCGATTTGCAAAAAAAGGTCAGATTTTTTATCTTTCCCTTCATGTAAAAATTGTTCTTATTTCAACTGTAGTTTTAATTGTGTCGGGATTTGTATTTACATTTATATCTTTTTATAAAACATCACTTTGGGAAATTCCTTTAAGTAAACGGATTCTTACTGCTCTTTTTGAATCAGTTACTTTAAGAACCGCTGGCTTTGAAACAATTCCTCAAACTTCATTTACTTCCTCCGCTTCTCTATTTCATCTGGTCCTGATGTTTATCGGTGGCTCTCCAGGCTCAATCGCAGGTGGAGTTAAAACAACAACTGCATTCATTACATTATTGTATCTTCTAGATGGAAATGAACAGCGTACTACAGTAAGTTTCGCTAACCGAAGAATTCCTTCAAACATTATAAATAAATCAATAACTATTGTCAGTAGAAGTGTTCTTATTTTACTAATTTCTGCAATCTCGCTTTCTTATGTTGAAAATCATTTGATTTCCAATGGCACTATTTCTTTAATTGATATTATTTATGAATCAGTTTCAGCACTTGCAACAGTGGGACTTTCAAGAGGCTTAACCCCTCAGCTTAGTACTTTGGGAAAACTTATTATTATAATTACAATGTATATCGGACGAACTGGTATTTATGCTATGTCAATTAAATCAGGCTTTACAGGTTCTGATAACGAAGATTTAATTTATCCTGAAGAATCACTTTTAGTTGGTTAATAACGGAATATAGGAGTATAGATTTATGTTACAGATTGCAATTCTTGGACTTGGTCCATTTGGTATTCGTATGCTTGAAGAATTATCAGCTGTTGGTTGTGAAATAATTGTTGTTGATAAAGATGCTGAAAAAATTGAAAAATACAAAACACATGCTCGTGCTGTTTACATTACAGATGTCATAAATAAAGAATCCTTTATGAAAATCATTCCATCTAATATTGATGCTGCAATCGTTGACTTTGATCATCACCTTGAACCTGCAATTCTTACAACACATTACCTTCATCAGATGGGAATTAAGAACATTGTTGTGCAATGTGAAAATGATACTCATGGGGAATTATTAACACTAGCAGGTGCATCTCAAATCGTTTATCCTGAATATGAAGCTGCAAAACGAATAACTCCACTCCTCATTACTAAGCAGCTTAACAGTTACATCCAGCTTTCCACAGATTTCGCAATTGCTGAAGTAGAAATTCTTGAAGAACTTGAAGGAAAAGCTTTAAAGGATTGTGGCCTGAGAAATAATTATGGAATTAATGTCATTGCATGCCGCAATAAAGATGCTACAGACTTTACAACAATTTCAGGTCCTGATTTTGTCTTTTCTAAAGACTGTAATATTCTTATTGCTGGAAATAAAATCAGCATAGAAAAATACATCAAAAAAGACATTAAAAAAGAACGCTTTGGTACGAAACTTCTGCTTGATCGCTTCATAAAAAAATCAAAATAGTTACTTTGCAATTTTTTTATTAAACGTTACTCCAGATCCAGAAAGAATACTGGTTCCATTTGTTGATGGTTCAGCTTTTATTCTCTGATCAAATTGTTTAATCACTTCAGGAATATGAGAAATTACACCAAGCATTTTTCCTTTATCCTGAAGTGATTTAAGTGCGTCAATAGCATCAATAAGAGGTTTTCCACTTAAAGTACCAAAACCTTCATCAAGGAACAATGAATCAACTCTTACATTCTGACTTGCAAGATCTGCAATACCAAGGGCAAATGAAAGACTTATAATAAATTTTTCACCTCCGCTCATATTTGAAACCGGTCTATCATCTTTATGATCAGAAAAGTTTATATCATGAATTTTAAAGTCAACTTGATTTTCTACCTGAACTAAAGTGTATTTTCCAGAAATTGAATTTACATATTTACTTGCAATTTTAAGTAATATACCAAATGCAAGTGACTGAACAAATGCCTGAAAATCATCACCCTCTTTTACTCCAATTATTTTTTTAATTGTTTCATATGTGGGTTTCTTCTTTTTTGCTTCCTGATACTTCAAATCAATTTCATTATAAGCACTTATATTCTTATCATTTACGATAAGCTTTGCGTTATAATCACTTTTATCATTTCTCAGCTTTTCATTTTGAATTTCAAGTTTCTCTTTTTCTGAAAGAAGTTCTTCGATTTTTTTATCGGTAATATTTTCTGCAGCTTTTTTTTCATATTCTTTTAAGGTTTCCAAAACATTAGTAGATGTTCTTGTATCTTCTTTTAATAACCCTTCTCTTTCTTTTTTTAATTCATCAAGTTCATCATCAGAAATAATACATTGCTTATAGCTTTCAATATTATCAAAGCTATTTTTTTTCAAAACTGCTAAAAGCTTATTTTCTGCTTCAGAAATTTGAGGTTTTCGTTCTTCAACTGCTTTTTCTGTTCCTTCTTTAGTTGTTTTTATAGAAGTAAGTTTAATTATAGAAGTATTATAATCTTCGACTTTATTATCATAATCAGCTTTAAGATCTTTTAATTTTTTATAGTAAACTTCTTTTTCATCTTCCACTGACTTATCACTGAAAATTTCTTTTCGTTCATCAACCAGTTTTTTTTCTTCACTTAAGAATGATTTCCACTTTGAAACTAATTTTTTATACTCTGATTCAAGTTCACATAAATTGATCTGATTAAGAACATCATTATTAGAAGAAATTGTATTGATATTATTTATATATTTATCATTACATTCTTTATATTTATCATTTAACTCTGTGAATTTTTTAATCAAAATTTGTAATTTTAAATCACTATCTTCCTGTAAGATATATTCATTCCAATCACTGATAAGATCGTTAACCGAATCTAGTTGTTCTTTTATTGACGATGTCATTTCGGTAATACCGTCATTTACTGAAGATATAGAATTGTTAATTCCATCAATCTTTTTTAATATTTCAGAAAGTTCATTTTGTGTTTTTTCAAGAATTGAATTTAATTCAGATACATTGGAAGAAATTTCAATTTCCTTTGCAGAATCAACCTTTTTTGTTATATTTTGTTTCTTATTCGTTTGTACACATGAAGGATGTTCCAATGAACCACAGACAGGGCAAGGTTTTCCTTTAGACAAGGATTCTTTGAGCAATAAAGAAATTGTAAGATATTCTGATGCAACAAATTCCTTTAACCTGTCTTTTGTTTCTTTAATTAAATTTTCTTTTGACTTTTTTAATTCAATTAATGGTTTAAGTTCATCATTTAATGTTAAAACTAAATTTTTATCTTTTATAATTTTTTCATTTTCTTTAGAAAGGATTTCCTGCTTCTGAGTAAGTACAACAATAATTTTTTCAAGCTCTGAATCTTTTTTATTAAAATTCAGATATTCAGAAAGTTTTATATTTTCTTTACTAAGTTTTTCATTTTCTTTGATATAGTTATCACATGCACTTTTTTTAGTATTAAATTTTTCTAAAGCTTCTTCTTTTTGTTTAAATGCATCAGAAGTTTTATCAGATGCACCATTAATTTTAACATCAAGTTTAGAAACTGCTGTCCATAAATTTTCATTATCCTGCTGCTTATTATTTACTTCATTAAAAATATTTTCTGCAGTTTCACTGGCTTTCTTTAACTTTGTGATTAAAACTTCTTGGACTTGTATTTCATCATTAATTTTAATAAGAAGTTTTTCATCTCTTGTCTGTGCTTCAAGAAGATTATCATATTTAACATATTCTGCTGTACAATTTTTTGCTTTTTCAGCCTTTGAATAAATTGTCTCTTTTTCAGAAAAATCTTTAATCTTCTGTAAATATTCTGATCGTTCTTTTTCTGCAGCTTCTTTTTTTGATTCAAGCTTCTCAAGATCATTAAGCCATGCTAAACCTATATCTATATTATTAATGGCTTTAGTATTTAACTTAACCTGAGTATCAATTTTTTTAATATTGTTATTAATTTCTTTAATCTGATCTTCTGTAAAAACTTCAACTTTATTCAATTCAATTTCAAGGTTTTTACAATTTGTAATGGCATCATTTGCTTCTTTCCATAACATTGAGGCAAATTTTTTATACTTTTCAGTACCATTAATTTTTGCAAGAATCTCAGCTCTGGTTCTTGGATCTGCATTAATAAAACTGTTAAAATCCCCCTGTGCAAGCATGATAGATTTTAAAAACTGAGAGTAATCAAGCTGAATAATCTCAGTTGTTTTTTCTTCCAGTTTGGAAATACTGATTCTTTCTGAAGTTTCTCCGGTAATTTGGTTTGTAATTTTTGCCTGAGGTGCCTGTAAAGAACCATTAATTTTATTATTGGCTCTATGTTGTGAAAATTCCGAAATATAAGTTCCTTTCTTACATTCATATGTAACACGAGCCATACATTCAGCAGTGCGACGAGTCATAATTTCATTGACATCTTTACTCACTTCCTGTCGCGGAGTTTTTCCATAAAGAGCAAGAGTTATGGCATCAAGAATTGTAGTTTTTCCGCTACCAACATTACCACAAATTACAAAAAGATTATGATTTTTTTCATAATCCGGATGTTTAAAATCAATGCACCAGTAGCCTTTGAGAGAATTTAAATTAAGAATTTCAATTTTTGTAATTTTCATTTCTTGTCTCCAAAATTATTGGCTTCTGCTCGATTGTAGGCTTCCATAAAAATTGAAAGATAGGAATTTAAAACTTCATCCTTTCGTTTTTCTGCATCTTCTTCACTTAACGAAGACAAATCCTCAGGAAAGTTTCGCAAAATCAAGGCTTTAAAAATATCTTCAGGAAGAAGATTCTTTACCTCTCTAGAATCAAAACTATAATTTGTATCAAACAAATCATTTTCTTCAACCTGTACTTTTCGACTGATTACATACACATTCAAATCTTCAAGCTCTGTTATTAAGTCTTCAAGTTCATCATTGATATTTATTCCATCTTCCCGTTTGTAACAAATTTCGACATATACAGTTTGCTCCTGTTTTGTATCATACATTTGAAGCTGTTTTCTTATAGATTCACAGTTTCCAGAAATTCTTTTATAAATATTATAAGAAGGAATTTTTATCTTCGAAACAGAAGTTTCTTTACCTTTATTAATTTCAACAGAAAGAACATATCTTGGAAGAGCGGCTTCATCAAATCCTAATGTAAATGGAGAACCAGAATATCTTATCTTTGGATTTTTACCAACCATTGTCGTATAGTGAATATGACCAAGTGCAACATAATTAAATTCATCAGAAAAAATATGTGAATGTACTAAGCCTAGTTTTCCTACAATATCAAGTTTTCTTTTACCGTCATCACAAATAACTTCTTCATTAAAGGATTCAAATCTTCCTTCTAAATCAGCAGCATATAAATGACCAGTTGCAATTAAAGGAAGATTTCGTCCACCATCTTTTTCTTTTGCTGCAGAAAGTACAGAATTGTACAAGCCACTGTAAGCCTTATCACTAAAGGTACCAATATCTGATTCTTCATCAAAATATTTTCTTAATTCAATTTCATGTGCATATGGAATTGCACAGCAAATACAGCAAGGTTTATTATCATTATCAACAAGTTCAAAAACCATATCTTCTGCTTTAATATTAGAAACACTTCCTACTACATGAATATTAAGATATTCAAGAAGAGGCTTTTCAGAATCAAGAAGTGAACCCGAATCATGATTTCCACCTACAATTATTATGTTTCTACAATCACTTCCAATTAATGAAGCAAGAAATTTAATATACATAGCTTTTGCTTCTGTGGGTGGATTTGCTGTATCAAAAATATCACCGGCAACAACAAGAGCTTCTGCTTTTTCTTCAATAATTGTATTTTTTAACCAGTTGAAAAAATTTTCAAATTCTTTTGTTCTTTCAACCTCATGCATTTTATTTCCAAGATGCCAGTCAGCAGTATGTATAAATTTCATATAAGCTCCACAAAAAAAAATACTATGTTTTATTATAACATAGTATTTTATGTTTAAGCGTCAATAACAAATATTAAAAGGAATTTCAAAATTCAAAAAATTAGAATCTAATATCTTTTTCATAAAGATTCCCCTTTAATGAAAACACCTTTATTAAATATTCTTCAATGCATTACTAACATCATTTAGAAGGTCATCAGCATTTTCAATACCAACAGAGAGACGAATCAAGTCTGGTGAAACTCCAGCTGCTACAAGTTCTTCATCATTCATCTGTCTGTGTGTTGAACTTGCAGGATGGAGACAACAGGTTCTTGCATCAGCAACATGTGTTGCAATCATTCCAAGTTTTAGATTTGCCATAAACTTTTCTGCAGCAGCACGACCACCTTTTACTCCAAAACTAATTACACCACAAGTACCATTTGGCATATATTTTTTTGCACGTTCATAGTATTTATTACCTTCAAGTCCAGGATAATTAACCCATGAAACTTTATCATTACCTTCAAGGAATTTTGCAATCTTTGTTGCATTTTCAACATGACGAGCCATTCGTAAAGGAAGTGATTCAAGGCCAAGATTGAGCATATAAGCATTGATTGGAGACTGCACACAACCAAAGTCACGCATCAACTGAACTGTTGCTTTTGTAATATATGCTCCTTCTTTTCCAAACTGAGTTGCATATGTAACTCCGTGATAGCTTTCATCAGGTGTACACAATCCAGGGAATTTTGAAGCATGTGCCATCCAGTCAAACTTTCCTGAGTCAACAATTACACCACCAAGAGTTGCATCATGACCATCCATATATTTTGTTGTTGAATGTGTAACAATATCACATCCAAATTTAAATGGATTACAGTTTACTGGAGTTGCAAATGTATTATCAACAATAAGTGGTACTCCATGTTTATGAGCTACATTTGCAAAACGTTCAATATCAAATACAATCAATGCTGGGTTTGCAATTGTTTCCCCGAATACTGCTTTTGTATTTGGTTTAAATGCTGCCTCAAGTTCTTCATCAGAACAGTCAGGATCAACAAAAGTAAAATCGATTCCCATCTTGCGCATTGTAACATTAAAAAGATTAAAACTTCCACCGTAGATTGTCGAACTTGCTACAATGTGATCTCCTGCATTTGCAATATTAAAAATTGCCATAAATGTAGCAGCCTGACCAGAACCTGTAAGCATTGCACAAGTTCCACCTTCAAGAGCTGCAATTTTTGCAGCAACCATATCACATGTAGGATTCTGAAGACGAGAATAGAAATAACCGCTTGCCTTAAGGTCAAACAATTCTCCCATTTTTTCACTTGAATCATATTTAAAAGTTGTACTCTGAATAATAGGAATCATACGAGGTTCACCATTCTTTGGTGAATATCCGGCATGAAGACATTTTGTTTCAATTCCTAAATCTTTAATTTCACTCATTAATATTACCTCACAACTTCTATTTTATATATTAAAATATGTAATATATAAATCATTAAATTACATAAAGTTAAATCTTCTGTAGCGTACTGACATAACAGTTCCACATGCCATCATATTTGTCAAAAGCGATGAACCACCGTAAGACAAAAAAGGAAGTGGAATACCTGTAATCGGCATAAGCCCCATAACCATTCCAAGATTTTCCATTATGTGGAAAAAGAACATTCCGAAAATTCCTGCTGAAATATACATTCCATACTTATTCGAAGATGTTTTTATAATATGAACAATCCTAAGTAAAATCGAAAGTAACAGAGAAAATACAAGTAGCCCTCCCAAGAAGCCCCACTCTTCAGCGAGAATACTGAAAATAAAGTCAGTTCCCTGTTCAGGAATAAATTTCTTATGACTTTGTTCACCTTTCATAAATCCAAGTCCTATTGGTCCACCAATACCAATAGCAGTTTTGGCACGAAGAATATTCCATCCTGCATCTAGCGGATCTGTTTCAGGGTCAATAAAAATTACAATACGCTTTGCCTGATAATTTTTCAGCTTCTTTACAACAACTGGTGAGATAACCATTGCAATCATAAGAATTGCACAAACATAAGTAACCCAATAAAAGAATTTTCTAAAGAAAGGGTTTCTATTAAACAAGAAATAACCAAGAATACCAATTACAATAATTGCAATAAGAGCAATAATTATAATTGTCCTTAACCTTTTCTCAGTTAAAAATTTAATTGCAGGAACAGTTGCTTTAACAATATGCATTTGCCATAACGGAAGCATAGTAAATATAATTGTTAACAATCCTATTCCAAGAACAATACCAATATATCTATATTCAATTCCAGCAGCAAAACTCATGAAGAGATAAATTGGAAAGAATACAAGTGCAGTCCCCAAGTCAGGCTGAAGCATTACAGAGATTACCTGTAAAAACAAAATTCCAAGAGAAACAAGAAATCTTTTTAAAGGCTTTTCATTTTCTGAAGTATTAAAATACCAGCCTAAAAAGAAAATAAATACAATTTTAGAAAATTCCGCCGGCTGAATACCAAAGGGACCAATACCAAGCCAGCTTCTTGAACCATTAATCTTTTTACCAAACTTAGCAGTAAAAACGTTCAATGCAATAAAAAATATAAAAACCCAGAATATGTATCGTTCAGTTTTTCGATAATCAAATGCTGCAAATGAAACCATAAGAACAAGACCAGCAAAGGCCCAGAAAATTTGTTTAATATAATTAAATTTTGCAGCAGGAATTACAGATCCGTCCTGGAGAATAGATGCAGAATAAATAAATGCAATACCAATAGCAGTTAACGCAAGAACACATCCTAAGAGAATATAATCAATTGTTGAAAATATTTTAATTTTTTTCATATTAATCTACTATCCTATTCTGTTCTTCTTGTTGATTTAAATGCCCATCTGAAGTTCAATGCGTCAACAGCTTCTTCAAAAGTCTGGTTTGCAAAATAACCTTGGATAACAACATTAGTTGCATGAGTTGCTGCCCAAGATTCCCAGTCATTACATGCTTCAATCATTGTACAAACAACAATCTGATCCTCAACAGGTGCATCATAAGGCGCATAAGCTAAAAGCCATGAATGCCAGCTGTCTTTATAACCAGTTACTTCGGCAGTACCTGTCTTAGCTGCAATTTTAACAACAGGATTCTGCAAACTAATATGAGCTGATCCATCAGTACAAACAAAGCGACATGATTCCTTAACTTTTCGCCAGACATTGTGATCAATGGAATTTTCATAAAGTATTTCGGGGTGAACTTCCTGAATGACTTCATCAGTAACAGAGTCACGAATTTCTTTAAGTAAATGTGGCTTGTAAATTTTACCTTCGTTACATACCATTGCCATAACATTTGCAACATGTAATGGTGTTGCAGTTGTATATCCCTGACCGATAGAAACATTCATTGTGTCTCCATCCATCCACCTTGTATGATACTTACGTTCCTTCCATTCAGGGACTGCAACGAATCCCTTCTGCTGAGAAGGTAGATCAATCTGAGTATACTGACCGTAACCGAACATTTTTGCATAATCAGAAATTTTCTGAATACCGAGATTTTCGCGTCCAACCTGCCAGAAATAAATATCGCAGGAATAGCCTAATGCATGTTTAAGATCAAGTTTTCCGTGACCAGGTTTTTCAACCCAACAATGAAATGATCTTCCACCATATTCAATTTCGCCTTTACATTCAATTCTTTCAAATTCTGGAAAAGCATGTTCCTGCAAAATTGCAGTTTCCATAATAACCTTGAAAGTTGAAGCAGGTGGATAAGCAGCATCAACGGCTCGATTCAACATTGGCTTAAGCTCAGATCTTTTAATTTTTTCAAATTCTTCACTTGCATTTTCAGAATTGAAAAGATTTGAATCGTAGTATGGATAAGATACCATTGCAAGAACTTCACCAGTATCAGGTTTTAAAACGATAATAGAACCTACACGATCTCCCAAAGCTTTTTCAGCAAGAGTCTGGATTCTTGAATCAATAGTAAGAACAAGTTTCTTTCCCATTTGTGGAGGAACAATAGTCGGAGTTTCTGAAAGAATACGACCTTTAACGTCAACAACTCTTTCTTCGTAACCATCTTTTCCCTGCAAATAAGAATCATATTGCATTTCAATTCCGGCTTGTCCGACAATAGTATTAATATTGTATCCACCCTGATTGTACTTTTCGTAAAACTGATTCTGCTGAATCTTCTGAACATATCCAAGAATATGAGAAAAACTTCCAGTTTCAATGTAGTTTCTCATTGGACGAATCTGCCAAGTAACACCAGGAAGATCAGTTATATTTTCAGCAATATTTGAGACTGTATCAAATGTAACGTTTTTCTTGATTGTATAAGAAGTAAAATCACGTCTTACTTCAGGAGGAATTATTTCGTCAATGTTACTTTTGGGAATACCAAGAATCATTGAGAGCTTTGAAGCAACTGTATCATAATAACCCACAGGAATATTTCCCGGGGTAATTTCAACAATAAATGAATCGGAATTTACGACCATAGCATTGTTATTGTTACGGTCATAAATTTCTCCACGCTGTGCATAAATTGGAATTCTACGGGTAGAAATAGTTTTTGAAATTTTCTGATATGTATTTTTTTCAATAAACTGCATGTAGTAAAGACGAACTACAAATGTAAAAAAAACAAGAAGTGAGCAAGCCAAAAGAACAAAAGATATAAATCTTTTATCTCTTTTATATGCCTGATTATCTACGCTACCCTTATTCATTACCCCTCGTCCTCACCAAAATCAAACTTTTTCTTCAATAATAAGAATATTTGAAAAAAAGTTCAAAAACTTAAATATAAACGGAGTCAAAAATGAATTTACAGCAAGTTCAAAAAGGAAAACTTTTGATATCATATTGTAAGAGTTAATCATATTAGGAAACAGCACTGATGCACAATAAATTAAAAGCGCTTTTACAAGTGTGGCAACTAAGCCTATAAGGAAAAGAACAAAAACAGATTTCAGGTTAAGAATCTTTTTAAACAAACCGGAAATATAACCAAGTATTGTTCTGATAAGACAGTTTAATCCAAATGGAGTTCCACTTAAAAAATCAACTAACAAACCACCAGCAAATCCCATTGTCTGTCCCTGAACAGAACCATTATTAAGAGCAAAATATAGTGAACAGATTAATACCAGATCAGGAACAGCAGGAAGTAAAGGAATATTTGACAAAACAGCAGTTTCAATTAAAACAGCAAAAAGTAAAATCAATAAACTGAATAAATATGATTTAATCATTTTGTCACCTCCTTTTCTTCTTTCTGAGATTTCATTTCTGTATTAGAAACAACCATTACTGATTCAAGGCGTGAAAAATTAATAACAGGTTCAATTTCTATATCAAGAGAAGTATCGTAATCAAGGATAGATACTTTCGAAATTGTTCCAATTGGAATTTCTTTGACATAATTTCCGTTTTCACCGGATGTTACAACTATATCACCAAAGTGAAGTTCACTGATTACACGTTTTTTAATATATTTCATTGAAAGCGGTTTATCTTCAGTTCCGTTTCCTGTAACAAGTCCAATATCACGAGTATTTTGCATTCTGGCAGAAATAGAACAGCTGGAATTAAAAATATTCATAATCTGAGCAGTGTTATAACCGACAGAAACTACTTTGCCCACAACACCAATATTACCGTTCTGGATTGCAACAACACTCATATTTTTCTTAATGCCGTCTTTACTTCCTTTATCAATGATAAGTGTTGTATGAAGATTATCAGCTCCACGAGAAATAATATTGGCAGGAATTGTTTTCTGCTGAATACTGTCAGCAAAACCAAGCTGTTCTTTTAATCTTGCATTTTCCTTTCTGATTGCAGCATTTGTTCTCTGCATGTATTCATAATCTTTGAGCTTTTCAGTAAGTTCATCATATTCCTTACTAAGATTTACAAGCTTAACTACTCCATCTATAGCATCTTTTACATAGAAAGAAACAGTGGCAACACCTTTTTCAATTGTTGAGAAAATAGTAAAACCTACATTTTTAAAATTGATAATAAACCCACCAGAACTGAATGAAAGCATTACACTTGATGCAACAACAAGTATAATGAACAGCAGTTCCTGAAAGCGGAATTTAAATTTTGATTTCCCCTGTTTCTGCATAGGTCTGTTATAGATTAGCTGTTAAGGTTATCGTAAATTGCTCTGTCTGAAGACATATCTTTGAACAATTCAAATGCTTCTCCAGCACCTAAAGCTACACATTCCAAAGGACGTTCTGCAAGAATTACAGGAACGTTAGTTTCTTTAGAAATAAGTTTTGAAAGACCTTTAAGCATAGATCCACCACCAGTCATTACAATACCGCGTTCAACAATATCAGCAGCAAGTTCTGGTGGAGTACGTCCCAATGTTGCTTTGATTTCTTCAACAATCATGTTAACAGGTTCTTTCAAAGCCTCACGGATTTCAACAGAGTCGATTTCAAGACGACGTGGAAGTCCAGTAGTTGTATCACGTCCCTTAACTTCCATCTTTTCGATATTTTTGTCTGGAGCAACGTTACCAATTTCAATCTTAAGTTTTTCAGCAGTCTGCTGGCCAATCATAAGATTGTGTACATTCTGAATATGCTTAACGATTGTTTCGTCGAATTTATTTCCACCAACACGAATAGATGATGTAATAACCATACCACCGAGAGAGATTACAGAGATTTCTGCAGTACCACCACCAATGTCACAAATCATGTGACCTGCTGGTTCATGAATAGGAATTTTTGCACCAATGGCTGCAGCAAGACTCTCAGGAATTACTTCAACTTCCTTTGCACCAGCTTTAAGAGCTGCTTCAATTACAGCACGACGTTCTACTTCTGTAATACAAGAAGGAATACCAATCTTCATACGAGTTGAAGTAAAGATTCTGTGTTTAGGAAGAATCTTTCCTATGAAGTATTTAATCATCTTTTCACATGAATCAATATCTGCAATAACACCATCAGCCAATGGGCGAATAGCAACAATATTGCCAGGAGTTTTCCAAAGCATTCTTTTAGCTTCAGCTCCCACTGCATATACTACATTTGTTCCCTTTTCTACAGCAACAACTGAAGGTTCGTCAATTACGATGCCTTTACCACGTACGTAAATAAGAGTGTTACAAGTTCCTAAATCAATACCAATATCTGTAACAAAATTGTTGAAAAACATTTTTCCCCCATACTTTTTACTATATTCTATTTATATTTTAAGAGAATTTCAATATTCCCATTTTCTATATTCAAAATTAACATAAATATTATTTATAAACTTTCTTTACAGCTTCATCAAAAGTACTGTCAATCTTTAGACACTTTCTGTATTCAGCTCTGGCTTTAACAGCATCACCAGAAAGTTCATAAACAAGTCCAAGACCATAATGTGCTTCTGCAGAATTCTGATCTTTATCAATAATCTGTTCATAAAGCTCTCTGGCCTCATCTATTTTATCTTCTTCCATATATATTTTTGCAAGAAGATTTTGACTTTTCAAAAGTAAAGCATCATCACAGGCTTTAGATGTAACCTGATACAAATATTGTTTTGCAGCAGAAATCTGTCCCTGAGCATAATATTCTTTTGCAATATTAAAAAGAAGAAAATCAGACTCACGAATCAAAAGTGCATCACTGAAACTTTTAATACTATCGTATGGCATTCCAAGCTGACCATAACTTAAACCAAGCAATTCAGGAATATCATCAGATGAGTAACCTTCAGCAATAGCTTCTTCAAGATATTTTACAACCAGATCTGCATAATAATGATAACAACAGATAATATTTTTATAGAAATATGCTTTTCCAAGCATATATTTAATCTGAGGTGCAGTTTTTTCTTTTGCACTCATAAGTGCAAGTCTTAATGAACGAATTGATTCATCAATATAACTTTGCGCAATTGTAGGATCTGTTTCTGATACACCAATGTAAAAAGCAGAATATCCATGATAAGTTAATGCAGTGTTATTTAATGGATTTTTTTCAAGAAGCTTATCTGAAGTATTATATACGCCGGCATAATCTTTTTCAGACCATTCAATCTGAAGTCTTGTAACAGTAGGTTTTTTCTGAATATTTGTTTTAATTACTCGATAAAGGAAAATTGAGAGAAAAGAAACTACAGTCACTACAACAATAGAGATGAGTAAAACAGGGATAATCTTCCCCTTTTTTTTAACGATAGAACCGTTATTTGAACTGTTATTTTCCCCTCTTTTCATAACACCCACATATAAAAAAAACAAAAAAGAGACAGTAAGCCGAGTTCTGGTACGGATTAAAAAAATCCGCGTAACCATCTATCTGAAATTCAGATTACCCTGAATCTTTAGCGGTCTACCCACAGCTATAAATCCCGGAACGATTAGCTGCTGCTTGACCTTGCTCCAAATGAGGTTTTCCTGCGATTTCTGTTACCAGAAATCCGGTGGGCTCTTACCCCGCCTTTTCACCCTTACAAAGATTTCTCAATGCGGTTATTTTCTGTTGCACTTTCTGTCAGATTTCGGGTTATGCAAGTAATTATGCAACTGCCGATTTCTGCCCGGTTCTTATCCGGCATTTTTTCCGGTGGAGCCCGGACTTTGCCTCATGGCAGCTTTATATCATCATAAAGTGCCATGCGATTACATCTCTTTTCTGTAATTTATTGATTAATTTTCGTCAGAGTCGTCTTCGTCAGAGTCGTCTTTTTCGTCATCACTGTCTTCGTCGTCCACATCTTCATCATCATAATCTGATTTATCGTTGTATCCGTCGTCACCGTAATCTTCATCATCAAGCTTTTCATCAGCAAAGTCATCTTCAAAATCAGAAAGGCTTCCTGCTTCAGACATTGCGTAGTAATCTTCTTCTGAATCGTCTGATTCCTGATAGAAAAGAATACGGCTACAGTATGGACAGAACAAAGTCTTGTCACCTTCACGAACTTCGTTTGCAAACTGTGCAGGAAGAATCATATGACATCCTTCACATACACCATTCTTAACAGCAACAATACCCTGGCTGTTACGCTGAATAATTCTCTGGAACTTGTATACAATTTCTGTATCAAGACCTTCTGTTACTTCAGCTTCTTTCTTTGAAAGTTTTTCAAGCTTTGTCTTATATTTTGAAATTTCTTTATCAATTGAAGATTTCAATGAATTAGTTTCATCTTCCTGAGCTTTGATCATTGATTCATCAATCTTAAGATTTTCATTTAATTCATTTAAAGTTTTCTTTTCTTTATCAAGTTCTTTGCGAACTTCTGCTTCTTTTGCAGTAGCTTCTGTAATCTGTTTATCAAGTGCTTCGTATTCACGGTGAGTAGCAATGTTATCCATTCCTTTTTCACCTTCTTCTCTTGATTTTACAGCTTCTTCCAATTCTACTGTAAGTTTTCCAACTCTTTCTTTGCATTCTTCATATACAGAGTTCTTCTCAAGATATTCCTTCTTAAGACGAGCAAGCAATTCTTCCTGAGAACTCAAACGTCTAGGAGCTTCTTCTACATCTTTTTCAATCGAATATTTTTCTGTAAGTACTTCCTGAAGTAACTGTAATTTATCACGAACTTCTGTCATTTGCATAAAAGTCAAACCTCTTTAATGGTAATAAGTAAATATATAATAAATAGCCTGTTATGTCTATGAGCTATTTAGATTTCGATATAGTCTCTAAGTGAACTTGCACGTCTTGGATGACGAAGTCTTCTCAATGCTTTTGCTTCAATCTGACGAATACGTTCACGAGTTACATTGAAGTAAAGACCAACTTCTTCCAAAGTAAGTGAATATCCGTCATCAAGACCAAATCTCATCTTAAGAACCTCCTGTTCTCTTGGAGGAAGTGTACTCAATACTTCACGAAGCTGCTCCTGAAGCAATGTATACGCTGTCTGAGAAGCTGGATTTTCAACTTCTTTGTCTTCAATGAAGTCTCCCAAAGATGAATCTTCTTCTTCACCGATTGGAGTTTCAAGAGAAATTGGCTCTCTAGCAACATTCTTAACCTGTTTAACTCTTGCAACAGGCCAGCCAAGCTGCTGTGCAATTTCTTCATCGGTAGGTTCACGACCATATTTCTGCATAAGCTGACGGCTTTCGCGAACAACTTTATTAATCTGTTCAATCATATGAACAGGAACACGGATTGTTCTAGCCTGGTCAGAAATTGAACGAGTAATTGCCTGACGAATCCACCATGTAGCATATGTAGAAAATTTATATCCTTTACGGTATTCAAATTTCTCAACAGCTTTAATCAAACCGATATTACCTTCCTGAACAAGATCAAAGAACTGTAAACCACGGTTTGTGTATTTCTTTGCAATTGCAACAACAAGACGAAGGTTAGCATTGATAAGATGATTTTTGGCAATTTCCATCATCTTCTGACCACGCTGAATTTCTTTAGCCTGTTCAAGGATTTCATCAATGTTATTTTCAAATTCATATTCAAGGTGATTGAGTTTTCTATCAATCTTCTGAATCTGAGTATAAATCTCACGAATATCATCTGCTTTCATACCAAGTTCTTTTTCAAGCTTTGCTGCTTCAGAACGAATTGAAACTCGACGACCAAGCTTTCTTAACTGAACAGAATCAGTTACTCGAAGCTCTTTCATCTTTTTTTCCTGCTTATGATGATATTCTGCAATTTTCTTTGTAGCTTCAAGGAATTTCTTGCTGAAACGTTCAATTTCTTCTGACTGAATATCTGTCTTCTGAAGCTGAGGTAGGATTACTTCTCGTAATTTTAAGATTTCAGGATTTTCAAAAATCTTTTCATTCTGATCCATTTCAAATAGATTGCGTTTAATCTGCATATATTGTTTCAACTCAGGAAGAATAGGTTTTAAATATTCACTATATGCACTCTTAAGACGACGCTTTTCAGCCATTTCTTCGTTGATTTCTTTTCTAGGTCTTCCAGGTTCATGAAGATCAATTCTAGTAAATGCTTTCTGGGCAATTGAGAAAAACTCAGGAATCATAATTCCGGCATTTTTAATAACATCCTTAATGATTGTTTCGCCGTCTTCCATCTGTTTGGAAAGAGTTACTTCCTGTTCTGCTGTTAAAAGATTTTCTTTACCGATATCTCTAAGATAAAGACGAATCGGATCATCACTTGAAGATTCTTTATCAGTACTTACAAGACGTTTTTTTGTTAAAGATTCTTTTTCAGTCTGCTCAACGATTTCTGCGTCGGCATCTTTTTCCATTAATTCATCATCATCGTCTGATTCAACAACAACATCATCTTCATCATCTGCAAAATCTGGTTCAATTTCCTGAATGACAACTTTGCTTTTTTCCATCATTGAGATGATTTTATCCATCTGCTGTGTTGCAAATTCTACACCTACAACATCATTAATTTCATCCCAAGTAATAACCTTTTTATCTTTAATGAAAAGGAAAAGCTTTGCAAATTCAACATCCTGATCAGGTTCTTCTTTAGCTTTTGAAGTTTTTGATTCAACTTGTGACTTAGCAGCTTTTGTTTCTTTAGCAGGCTTTGTTTCTTTTGCTTCTTTAGTCTGTGCAGCTGTCTTTGTTGTTTTTGCTGCAGCCTTTGTTGTTTTTACAGTCTTTGTTGTAGTTTTTGAAGTTTTCTTTACTGGTTCTTCTACTGTCTTTTTTTTCATTAGTTCTTAATTACTCTTGAAGTTTTTTGTCAATTTCCATTTTTTCTGAAAGAAATTTAGTCAGTGTATTCTGATCATCAGGTGTAACAATCTTAAAGTCTCGGATTTTTAACATCAGTCTGTCACGTTGTCGTTCAAGACTGTTGCGTTTAATCAATCGGATACTTTCCTGCACGTACTGAAGGTTATTCTCTTCAAATTCTCTGGATGCAATTACCCTTGTAATCATCCTCTGTACTTCTTCTTCCGCACAATGATTTAAGATGCCTGAAATAGAAAATTCCTGGTCTCTAAAACATTCTTCCAAAATAATGAAAAGCTGTCTGGCTAAAGGATCTTCGAAGTCATTTACAGTTAACTGTTCATGCAATAGATTAAATTGTTCTAAATTTGAAATTACAGCAAGGATTGTTCTTAGCTCGGCATTAAGCTTTATTTCTTGAATAACCGGAGCCCCATTCACTGTCTTTTTTTGTTCTAAGCGGGAACGAGCCTGTTCACGATTTACGAAATCTCTCTTTACGGCCTCCAGTTTTGTGTTAAACGCCTGAGCAAATTGCTCAAGTGTGGAATCTTTTTGTATATCTGAACTTAAACTATCTACATACGGAAAAAACTCCAGAGCAGCTTTAACCTTGTCCTCAGGAGTCTTTTTAGGGTATTTTTCTAGCAGTTTAGATAATAAAAAATCATTATCTAATATAGCACCTTCAACAACTTTCGTCAATGTATCGGCACCAAAATTAATCATAATCTCAGCAGGATCCTTTCCTCCTTTAAGCTGAATAATCTTAACCGAAAGATCAAGACTACGGCACAGAATTATGGCTTTATAAGTAGCAGCCTGACCTGCTCCATCTGAATCAAATGAAAGTAAAACTGTATTTACAAATGGGGCAAGCATTTTAAGCTGTCCTTCAGTAAAAGCAGTTCCTAAAGGCGCTACTGCATAATCAATTCCACACTGATGGTAAGCAATGGCATCCATGTATCCTTCACAGAGAATAACTTCTTTTCGTTCACGGATGGCTTTCTTTGCAAAATTGTAGGCATAAAGTGTTTCCCGTTTTTTATAGTGAGGCATTTCAGGACTGTTGATATACTTTGGCCCTTCCCCTTTTAAAAGACGTCCACCAAGAGCTACAGCTTCTCCATTCTTATTAAAAATCGGGAACATCAAACGACCAGCAAAAATTGTTATGTCAGGAAATTTTGTACTGAAAAGTCCTGATTTAGAAAGAAATTCAGGTGAAAAGTTTTTTGAAATAAGAAAGTTTTTAAGCCACCTTCTGTCATCCGGACTGAATCCCAATTTGAACTTCTGGATTGTTTCCATAGTTAAACCGCGGCCTGTAATATATTCAAGTGCAGGCTTTCCCTGTGGAGTTTGAGTCAAAAGATAATGGAACATTGATGCAGTACGATTATAAAGATCAATATAAAGTTCTTTTGTGTTATCCTTCTGTTCAGGAATATAAGAACCGTTTTCATAAACAACTTCAATATTAAATCTTTTTGCAAGAGCAACAATGGAATCTACATATGAAACTTTTTCCATTTCCATGTAGAACTTTACGATATCACCACCGGCATGACAACCGAAACAATAATAAAGATTTTTTCCCTCTTCGATATGAAATGAAGCAGTTTTTTCATGATGAAATGGGCAGCAGCCCCACCATGAGCCACCTTTTTTTTCCATACGTGTATAGTCATTTACTACACTGACTATATCACAGTCTGCAAGAGCATCAATTGTTTGTTTCGAAATTCGGCCGGCCATTAATTATTTGCATCTCTCTTTGTACGAAATTCATTAGTTGCCTGAACATGGGCATCAAGATTGCTTGAGAATGTATGACGACCGGCGGCAGCATCAGTTAAAGTGAAATAAAGGTAATTATTCTTTTCTGGATTTGCCGCTGCATAAAGAGCTGTATGTCCAGGATTACTTATAGGCGAAGGAGGAAGTCCCTGGTATTTATAAGTATTGTATGGACTTGTAGATTCAAGATCCGAATAAAAAATTCTATCAGGATGGGGTCTGTGATTAATTTCTGTAATGATATATTCAACAGTTGCACATGACTGAAGTGGCATATTAATTTTAAGACGATTATAGAAAACCCCGGCGATAGATTTAGCTTCATCATCTGCACGATATTCCCGCTCTACGATTGAGGCAAGAATCAGAATCTGATAAAAATCATCTCTTTTTTCAATACCATCAAGCCCTTTGTATTTTTTAAGATGTTCAAAAAAGTTATCAACCATAAGGCGGATGATTTTTTCAGAAGTATAGCTTACAGGAATATTGTATGTATCAGGGAAAAGGAATCCTTCTACAGTTTCATTTTTAATCTTTACACCATAGGAGGCAAGAATATTTTTACCTTCATGTGTCGCGCAAGCTTCAAAATCATCAACATTTTTAAAACCGGCTTTCTTTAATCGATCTGCAATTTTAGTAATTGTAAGTCCTTCAGGAATTGAAACATTAACAGACTTTTCTTTACCACTTGAAATCTGTGCAAAAATGTCAGACAAATCCATTGCAGGTGTAAGTTCGTAATATCCCATCTGAATTTTAAAGAGTGAAGAATCTTTACCAGTAAAGAAAGAAGCCACTTTTGGATAACGGGCAAATATATAAAAAAGGTCAGAATTCTTTATCAAGCCTAGCTTTTTTAAATCATTTCCTACAGTTTTTGCTGACATTCCGTTCTTAACCTGGTAATCAATTAAAGTAACATTTTCAGAATCTTTTGAAACAACAGAACCAGAATTTACTTTTACATAGCCAAAACCACCTGCAATAATTCCTGCAAGCAGAATAAAAATAATCAATAAAATAACAGGCAGTTTTTTCTTCATTACAGCAAATTCCTTTACAGATTAAATTTCAACATCAGCACCTTCAACAGCAAGTTCTACATTTATTTTGTTCTGTGAAATATATGCAGAATACCATTTTGCAGCACTTAGAATAGAATTAAGTTTCTTATCATCATAAGTAGGCTCGTGATGAAAAAGATATACATTTTTAATATTCATTTTTACAGCAAAGTCAATTGCATAACAGAAAGCTGAATGTCCCCACTTTTCTTTTGACTGAGCTTCCTCAAGAGTATACTGAGAATCAAGAACAACCACATCAGCATCACGGAAAACCGCTTCAAGATGCTCTTCATTACAGTCCCCCATATCCATAAGTTCAATATCAGTTGCATAAACAAACTTCTTTGAACCATCTACAAATGAATATGAATAAGAATCACCAGGATGACTTACCTTACAGCTTGTAACCTGAATACCATCAATTGTGTAAGTTACACCTGGTTCCATTGTGTGAAATTCAAAATTGCGAGAAAAATTTTCCCAAAGAACTGGAAATAAATTTACAGAAGGCATCTGCTGGGCAAGAAATTCCCTAGCATGCTCAAAAGGAGAATAGATATCTATCTTTACATTTGGATTAAATGCAAAATCAAAAAATGGAAGTCCACAGATATGATCCCAATGAAAATGTGAAAAGAAGAATGAATAATGATTATCTTCAGGGATAGTGGAATTTTTACCCATTACACGAATTCCAGAACCAGCATCAAGAATTAATTCTTTACCTTCATCTGTTACAAGCTGAATACAAGGGGAATTTCCACCAACAGTTCCGTAAATCCAATCCGGAAGATTTGCAACAAATCTTTCTCTCGAATCAAAAGACTCCAGATCCTGTGGTGTAATGCGCTGAACAACAGCGTTAATCTTTGCTTGAATCTGTGATGATAAAATCGGGCTTGGAATTGAACCCCTTACTCCCCAAAAATGGATTTTCAAAATCTTCTCCCGTAGGTTGTCTTCTGACACCAAAACTTTTTATCTTGTTATAGGTGTATTGTGAACATACATATAACGCTGTTCATCAATTTCATCCTTTGAATGAACTGGACCTTCGTTTATTCCGGGGCAATATTTTTTTTCTTCGTCCCAGGAACGACGGTTCTGAATAATATGTGACCAGAAAGGATATGTTGAACATTGAATCGGACGGGCACCATAAGCAGAACAACCGCAATTCTGATTCCAAAAAATGCAGTCGTAGTTTTTTAATTCAATTAAAGCAAGTGCCTCTTTACCCTCGTAATATCCAACCCATCGGCAATACTTGTCAATAAATTCCTCACGGGAAAGTTTAAACCAATCACAAAGACTTGTCAAATCCCTTTCAGACAGATACACGAAGCCAGGAACTTTTCTGCAGCAATCAGAACATTTATTACATTCAAAATGAAGTCCATTATCATAAAAGCATTCCATATTGAAGCCTCACAAAAATTTAACGGAAGAAATAAAAGGACATAAAAAAAGGTGTTAAAAAGTAAGTCTCTTGCAAAACACACTTTGTAACACCTTTAATATTGGGGAGTGAAGGATTCGGACCTACGAAGGCTAAGCCAACAGATTTACAGTCTGCCCCCTTTGACCACTCGGGAAACTCCCCGACTTAAAGCTACCTGTAGGATTTGGACCCACGACCCCGAGATTACAAATCACGTGCTCTACCAGCTGAGCTAAGGTAGCAAGTTGTTGATGTTTGTACTTTATAGGAATTACTAATTTGTGTCAACAGGTTTACATAAAAAAAACGAAAAAAAAGTAATATTTTTTAACTTTGATAAAATGGTACATATCGCTGATTTGCAACAATATGCCAGCTATAATTTTCTTTTACATAATCAGCTGCGCTTTTAATAAGATCCAGATAATAGTCAGGTGAACATTCTTTATTCTTTATCACTTCATTTAAGACTAAAAGAAGTCTGTCACTTGTATTTGGAGAATATGTAAAACCACTTTTTCCATTTACAATTTTTTTCAATCCTCCAGTACTGTGCGCAATTGGTATAGTTCCATAAATCTGAGCTATAAAATCTTCAAGTCCACATGGTTCAAATTCTGATGGGAATAATGCAAAATCGCCGCAGGCTGTACAAAGACGGGCAAGACTTCGTTCATAACCGCAAAGGAAAACAATCTTTCCAGGGTATTGTTCAGCTTTCTTTGAAAGTTCGTCCTGAAGGTAGCGCTCCCCTTGTCCATTGATGATAAGTCTCACATTTTGATGTTCTGCAAAAAGCTTGTCGATTAAGTCGATAATTACAGGAATTCCTTTTTGACGTACAAGACGACCATGAAAAGAAAAATAAATATTTTTATTATCTTCATCAGGTTCAAGATAGCCTGACTGTTTAATTACATTTTCACAAAGCGTTATTTCTGAGTTTCCTTGACGGGCAAATTTTTTAATAAAGAACTTTCTGCATTCATATTTTCCTGACAAAGACTTTTCAGAAGGAGAAAACTCAAATGGTAAAAGAGAAATATTTTTGTCTTCAGGTGTATACGAGTTTATGTCAATTCCATTTGTAATTCCTTCTATAGGAATTTTTCTGGAATAGAAAATCTCAGATAAACCATCCGTATTATGATTATTAACATCAAGAAGTTCCTGGGCATAATCATAAGAAACAGTAGAAAGTTTTGCAAAATTAGTTGCAAGGATATATGGTTCAACCCGTTGACCATTAAGGCTTGAAGCAAGAACATCATAAGGAAGACCTGTATATTTTTCAGCCTGAATAATATCAGAAAATTCATGATGATAGGCCGGGCCTGCATTGTGGATTGAAACAATCATTTTTACTTTTTCAAAGACTTCAGGAAATAAAACCTTTGCAATGGCCGGAAAAGCTGCAACGCAGGCATCGTGACAATGAATCACTTCAGGCACTTTTCCATATTCCTTTGCATAGACGCAAACTGCCTTTTGAAAAAGTACATCAAGCAGAAGAGAATCTTTATAGCCTGTTCCAACTACTCCATCTGGAAATTTTTCAAGATCCTTTTGATTATAAGTATATACATTTTGTTTTTCTTTATAAACATCTGCTTTTACAAAAACAATGTGCACATTTTTACACATTCCTTCTGCAAATGAAACGGAATAATCCTGATCATTACAATGGATTAAAGACTGAGATTGAAGATTTTTATAATCAATAATTTTAGAAAAATTTGTACAACCATACTCAGGAATAAAAAGAGTAATTTCGTTTTGAGAATTTGCAAGTTCTTCTGATAAAGAGCACACAGCATTTTTTACACCGCCAGCTTCGGCTATACCATTGTACTCTCGTGCAATCATCCAGATTTTCATTCTATAAAATCCTTATTTTGCAATATCCGGGCGAAGAACCTTTGCACCATCAAGATAAATATATTTCAAATCCTTTGCTTCACCAAAATATCCTGTAATTAAAACACGGATTACTTTTTCAAGTCCACCTTTAATGTAAGCTTCCTGAGAACAGAATAAAGGAACACCGCTTAAATCATAAGGAAGTTCAGATTTACCTAATCTTAATGCAGTTGCAGGATTCAGTTCATCAAGATCCTTTGTCAATGTAAACTGAATTGTAACAAAGTCTTCAAGTTTAATATTATTTGCTTCAATTATTTCTTTAACAAGCTTAACTGTCTGAACCTGTATTGATTCCTTTGTATTTTCTGCTGTAACAGCACCGCGGATTGCACTAAGTCGATTCATATAAATGTCCTGTTTATTTTTAGATATAAATTTAATTATATTCGTAAATTGTTTTTAAGGTATCGCTAAGATCTTTTGACGATTTTAAAAGCTCTGCAAGCTCAGGATTATCTTTGATTACCTTTCCGAACTTTTCAAGCTTGCTGATACTCTTTGTATTATCTGAGATTTCCTTTGCCTGAATGCTGGTCAATTTCTCAAGTTCAGCTTCAATTTCTGACATATGTTTTGAATACATTTTCCTTGCATTTTTATACACTGCTACATCAGGAATTTTAACATCTGAAATATTCAAGGAAACAACTGAAAATGTTCCATCATACTCTTTAACAATATCATTTTTTACAGCTTCAATATCAATAAGCTTAATATCGTCATCACTTGTAAACTGAGTAAAAATTTTATCAAGGATTTTCGATACAATTTCTTCTGCACAAGATTCATATTTAGCTTTTAAATCTGAATCACTTGAAATATCAGAGTTTTTTACAAGATTTACAAATTCATTTGAATCACATTTAAGTTCCAAATTAAATGTCATTGAATATTTGAATGAAGGTTTATCGTTGAATAATGAAGAATAGATTTCAGCACCTGGAAGCTCTCCAGATTTAACTTTGTTGTATGTATAAGGCTTTGCTGAAAATGAACGGATTTTTGCATTTGTAGGAATCAAAAGCTGCCAGTTCCACTGAAACTTACCTGCTTCAACAGGTTTTTCTGAAACACCGCTTGTCTTTGAAACAATGACTCCTACAGAATCATGAGGAACATGCATTGGAGAATACCCCAAGACAAAAACAGCTCCTAAAGCAGCAATTAAAAGAATCAGAAATACAATAACACCTGAGGCACGTTTCATATTTTCCCCTTGACCAAATAAAAATTCGACTTTATATAATAATTAATGATACAGAATAATAATACAGACTTCAAGACCAAAAAAAAGATTTATAAAAATGACTCTCTTGTGTATTTTTTCTACAGAATTGTTATCCGAATGTCTGTTTTTCTTTTTCTTGTCCTTCTCAGCATGCTGGTATTTTATTTTGTTGGAAATTATCAGGACTTTCTTGATACAAATCAGAAGCTTATATTGAATCTTACAGCAATTGTTTCAGTTACAAGTTCAGTATTCCTTTTACTGGGAATAATACTGAACATTGTCACTTTTGTTGTTCTAAAGAGAAATGTCTATAGATTTATAATTTACACTCTGCTTTATCTTTTGATGCTTTCTGCATCTGTTGCAGTATTCTTTATTTCGCGCAGTGTACTTTTATTGTCTAACGGCTTATGATGCTTTCTTTTTCTGCTTTTCTTTTTAGGGGAAACAGCAGCAGCTTCCGGCTTTGATTCGTTTTCATCTTTTGCAGTTATGACATTTTTTTTAGGAATGCGGATTGAAACTCCGATTTCACGAAGACATGTTCGTATTGCAAATTCCAGTTCTGTGCGCTGAGGATTCATAGGAAGTACGAAATTACGGCACTCAGTCCAGGTTTTTACGTAAAGTTCACCTACAGAACTTTCTGTGAGGATTTCTTTTTGCCAGTCTGTAAGAGTAAGAATAAAATCTTTAAGCAGGTAAACAAGTTTTTTTCCAAGACGAACATCTTTGTCTTTTGAAACAAGCTCATCCAGCTCTTTTAAATGCTGAAAATAATTAGTTTCAAAATTTCTGTCTGCATACATCATGGCTGTAGCTGCAGGCTGCAATGCCATGTAAAGATCAGTTTTTAAACATTCAGATACAATTTCAAAGGAATGTCCGCTGTTAATAATCTTGTGCATTTCTTCAGTGAGACGGGATGGAGAAACAGGTCCTAAAAGATGAGCACTGTTTCTGATTTTATGTCTCAATGCCCAGCTCATCTGACATCCTGTTGTAGAAGAATATTTAATGGCACGAAGCATACGTACAGGATCTTCTACAAATATTGTATCAATTGAAATTACAGGACGAAGTAATCCTTTTTTTATATCTCTTACTCCACCTACATAATCAATAACATGTTCCTGAAGTGGATCATAATACAAAGCATTAATTGTAAAATCTCTGCGCAGTACATCTTCATCAATAGTACCAAAGTCATTTCCTACAGAGCCGTCTGCATTTGATCTGAATGTACTTACTTCAAAGATTTTAAGACCAAAAATGACATGAACAAGACGGAATCGTCTTCCGATTATGCGAGAATTTCTGAATATCCTTTTAATTTTAGACGGAGTTGCATCTGTTACAATATCAAAATCTTTTGGAGCTCTTCCAACAAGAAGATCACGAACAGCTCCACCAACAATATAGGCTGTAAATCCGTTATCTTTTAATCTTTGAACAATGCGTAAAGCATCCGGGTCGATTTTATAAAGTGGGATGCAATGCTCGTCTTTTGTATATACAACCGCTTTTTTTACAGGGCGGCCTTTTTCATCTTTTCCGTATCGATATAGCACAATGCTGGTAATATAAAGGAGATATGGTAAATAATCAATATTAAGCCCTTGGAGAAACAGGGTCTCCGCATTTAAAATACTTTTAAAATGAATAGTATTTAAAATTTAAGA
>SAMEA3663175__coassemble_80_pt1 | contig 27345 bp, 23 predicted proteins | sample SAMEA3663175__metabat2_low_PE_006 | metagenome-assembled genome bin SAMEA3663175 (sample SAMEA3663175) | pig gut metagenome | biome: pig gut; feature: pig-associated habitat; material: faeces | place: Denmark | collected 2012
GATCCCATCTGTGCAGCTTCCTGAGCCTCTCTTTCTTTTTCTTCAGAAGATTTTTCTGTCTGAGGTGCCTGCATACCAAAAATATTGCCTAATGCATTGGCATTATTTTTTTTCTTTTCACTTCCAGGAAGAAGAAGATCGAGAAGACGTTCTTCAACTTTGTCTTTACAGCTTTCACGAAGTTCTTCTTCCATTTCATGTTTTACATTATTAAAACCAACTGCCATAAGGTCGCGGACCATTGATTCTACATCACGACCAACATAACCTACTTCTGTATATTTTGTAGCCTCAACCTTAAGGAATGGTGCCCCGCACAATTTTGCAAGACGGCGGGCAATTTCAGTTTTTCCTACACCAGTTGGTCCAATCATAAGAATGTTTTTCGGCGTAACTTCTTCTCGAATATCTTCAGAAAGCTTCAATCGGCGTGTTCTGTTACGCAGTGCAACAGCTACGGCCTTCTTTGCATTTTTTTGACCGATAATATATGAATCAAGTTTTTCGACAATCTGTCTTGGTGTAAGTTCTTCTGCATTAACAATTGCAGAAACATTGTTTGTAGCATCCGGTAAGATAATTACATCTGTTGTATCGTTCATTAAAGTTCCTCTACTGTAATATTTGAGTTTGTATAGATACAGATATTTCCTGCAATCTTAAGGCTGCGTTCTGCAATTTCTCTGGCAGAATAATCAGAACCATCAAGATAAGCAAGAGCTGCTGAATATGCATAATTACCACCAGATCCAATAGCAAGAACATCATTTTCAGGTTCAATGACATTTCCATCGCCAGAAATCAAAAGAATCTTTGTGCTGTCTGCAACAATGAGCATTGCTTCCAGTTTCTGCAATGAACGGTCAGTTCTCCATGCCTTTGCAAGTTCTACTGCACTACGCTGCAGATCACCATTATATGTATTAACTTTTTCTTCAAATTTATCCAAAAGAGTAAATGCATCAGCAACGGAACCTGCAAATCCGGTTAAAATTTTCCCATTATAAATCTTTCTTACTTTACGGGCGTTACCTTTACAAACTGTTTCACCAAGAGTAACCTGGCCATCGCCAGCCATGGCAACTTTTCCATCTTTTTTTACTGCGATTACTGTAGTACTTCTAATTTTAGTCTTACTCATATATACTCCAAAATGTTTTACATTTCGTTTTTGTTATACATCCTTTCCATGAGGATGGGCTTTGTGATAATCACTGAAAACCTTCTTCTGGTTTACATGTGTATATCGTTGTGTTGTTGAAACACTTGAATGTCCCAGCAACGCCTGAACTTTTCTAATATCAAGACCTTCATTAACCATTGCCGTTGCAAAGGCATGTCGAAAATCATGTGGCGAAAAATGGTGATTAATTCCTTCCGCACTTGTATATCTCGACAAAATCCAAGTAAGTCCGCCTGTAGTTAACGGTGTACCACTTTGATTCAAAAAAAGGAATTTGGGATCTTCCGTAATTTCTTTTTCTTGAAGGAGTTTTTTTCTTTCATCTAAATAGACAGTCAAAGCATTTACTGCATCTTCTTCAAAAAATACAAAACGTTCTTTACTTCCCTTACCTATAATCCTTGCCTTTTTATACCCATTAACAAAACTTGAAAACTTAAGCGAACATAATTCACTTACACGGCATCCTGAGGAATAAAGCATCTCAAAAATAGCTTTATCTCTGGCTGGCCATAACATTTTTCTTTGCTCTGGACTTGTACAGACTTTATACATCTCTTGATCTGTAACAATCTGATGATATGGTTTATCAGCCTTTACTGTTTTAAGCCTAAGACTCGGATTATTATCAATGTAATCAAATTTTCTACAATAGGCAAATAATGTTCTTACCGCCGAAATATATCGGTTAATAGTGGCAGAAGAAGAACCTTGTTCTGTCAAGCATGGAATTGCATAACGTAAATCATTATATGTAATTTCATCCATAAACTTTTGAGTACCTGAGAAAAATTTAAATTTCTCAAGATCATTTTTATAGGAAACTACGGTGTTAGGAGAGAAACCTTTAATGGTTTCCAGATACAGCAAAAACTCATCTACTGCATCTGGCACTAACTTTCTTTCTGTCATCTGCTTAACTGTTTATACGTATTAATCTTGATTTTCTTTCGATGCTTCTTCTGCAAGCTTTAGTGCTTGATTCTCTTTTGCAAGAGCTTCTTTCTGTGCTTCTTCTACAGCTTCTGTAACAGAGTGTAAATAATCACAATCAGGATTGATACATGACTTATAAGAACCATTTTTCTTGTCATACTTTTCTACCATAAACCAGCCGCACTTAGGACAGTACTGGTCAACAGGCTTAAAGTGGGAAATAAAATTACATGTTGGATAATTTGTACATCCATAGAATTCTTTTCCGCGACCTTTTGTTTTTCTTGCAACAATTTCACCATTACATTCAGGCATTGGACATTTAGCCAATGGAATTGAACGGGTATTATGACATTCAGGGAATCCGGAACAAGCCAGAAAAAATCCAAAGCGGCCAAGTTTTTTAACCATTGGCTTTCCACATTTTTCACAAATCTTGTCTGTTGTTTCGTCAAGGAAGCCTTTTACGCTTTCCTGTTTTTCCATCACTTCATCTACACGATTCTTAAATGGTGTATAAAAGTCTCCGATCATGTTGTTCCATACAAGTTTATCCTGTTCAACGCTATCAAGATCATTTTCAACTTCTGCAGTAAATGTTTCATTAATTACATCAGGGAATGATTCAACAAGTATCTTACAGATCATTCTACCAAGTTGTGTTGGAACTAACTGTTTATTAACACGTGTTACATAATAGCGGTCAAGAAGAACAGATATAATTGGAGCATATGTAGAAGGACGACCAATTCCTTTTTCTTCCAGAGTTTTTACGATTGATGCATCAGTAAAGCGTGCTGGTCCCTGTGTAAAGTGCTGTTCCGGATAGAACTTAGTTGCAGAAAGTGCTTCACCTTCTTTGAGTGATGGCAAACTTCCTGTAGAATCTTCTTTCGAAGACAAAAGATGAATTACACGGTAAAAACCTTTATCAACTATTTTACTTGCTGATACTCTAAATACTGCATCACCAGCCTGGATTTCTGCACTTGTAGTTCTCGTCTTTGCATTATTCATCTGTGAAGAAACAAAGCGTTCCCAGATGATTGTATAAAGACGAAGCTGGTCTCTTGTTAGATATTCTTTTACAGAATCAGGGGTATAAGTTACATATGTAGGTCTGATACCTTCATGGGCATCTTGAGCACCTTTTCCAACTGCATACTGAATCTGTTCTGCAGGAAGATCTTCCGGATGATTTTTAGAAATCCAGTCACGAACTTCATCTAATGCGGTCTGAGAAATACGAACTGAGTCAGTACGCATATAAGTAATTAAACCGACACGACTTGTCCCGATATTAACACCTTCGTACAACTGCTGAGCAATCTGCATTGTTTTTCTTGATGTAAAACCAAGTTTATTTGCAGCCGACTGCTGAAGTTTAGATGTAGTAAATGGAGCTTTAGGGCGAACAACTTTGTCTGTATGTTTAATTCCGACAACCTTACATTCTGCATTCTTAATTTCTTCAATAATGTTATTAACATCAGCTTCGCTTTTTAATACAGGTTTTTCACCTTTGTAGGTAACAAGCTGAGCTGTAAAAGAAGATTTTCCTTTTACAAAATCAGCATCTAATGTCCAATATTCTTCAGGAAGGAAATTTTCAACTTCCTCTTCTCTTTCACAAATCAATCTTAATGCAACTGACTGAACACGTCCTGCAGAAAGACCATTTTTTACCTTGCTCCACAAAAGCGGACTTAAATTATAACCTACGAGACGATCAAGAACGCGGCGGGCTTTCTGGGCATTTACTTTTGCTTCAATAATCTCACCAGGATTTTTAACTGCTTCTTTAATTGCTACAGGTGTGATTTCGTTGAATACAATACGCCCGATTTTTGCTTCAGTTTTATCCTGAATGGCATTCTTCAAATGCCAGGCAATAGCTTCTCCTTCACGGTCATTATCGGATGCAAGTAATACAGTGTCACTTTTCTTTGCATCTTTCTGTAATTCCTTTAAAAGCTTTGCCTTACCACGAACTGTGATATATTCAGGCTGGAAGTTATCTTCTACATTGATAGCAATTCTCGATTTTGGAAGATCAATGAGATGACCCATAGAAGCTTTAACTGTATAACCTGGTCCCAAGTATTTTTCAATAGTTTTAGCCTTTGCAGGAGATTCTACGATTACCAAAGTCTGATTAGCACTTTTCTTTTTAGTTTTTGCCTTTTTCTCTGTAGCCTCAGCCATAAGATCCTTCTTCGCCATTCACTTGATCAGTCAAATAAAGTGAGTTGGACTTCTTTAGTTTGTTCGCAGCTTCTTTTTCCAGGTAGTTCAAACATACACTCAAGAAAATCTGCGTAATTTTTTATAATAGGGGCTCCGTCGTGAACATAAAGTTCCGGGTCCATTTTTAATTTTTTTTCCTCAATACTGTTTTTATCAGCAGCAATTGAAAGCTGCCTTCTGACAATACTGCTTATTTTCATGCTGCTGTCAGAAAATGCCTCCCTATGAAACATAAGCTCCCGGTTATAATCAAGAGCAAATTCTGCAGTATGCATGGCACCACTTCCAGGCGGCGCCTGAATTACAACGGTGGCAGAAGACAGTCCTGCAATTATCCTGTTTCGTTGCACAAAACGATAAGGCAAGGCTTCTTCGCCTGGAGGATATTCACTTAGAATCACCCCTCCAGATTCAAGTATTTTTACAGCCAGCTTTCTATTTCCCTCAGGAACAATATTATCTATTGCTCCAGGAAGCACCGCAACCGTTCTTCCAACCAAAGATTTGTCAGAAGCCTCTTCAAATGCCTTCAACGCACCTTCATGGGCCTTTCTGTCAATTCCATAAGCAAGTCCGCTTACAATATTATTGCCATCAAGGCACGCACTTTTAGAAAATTCCACACATTCCCGCCCTGCATTCATTGACATTCGACGGGTTCCTACTACAGAAATACAGGAATTTCTCAAAATTTTGATGTTGCCACGATAGAACAATAAGAATGGCGGATCAGAAATCTCCCGCAATAATGCCGGATATTCCTCGTCTGTGCATAAAACCATAGAAATGTTCAATTTCTCGATTAAATGCAAATCCTGTTGTGCCTGACGAAGGACAAATTTGCCGTTCCATCTGGCTCTGGACTTTCTGCCAATAATTGTTGAAATATCTTCTATAGACTGTACTATGACATTATGTAAACTGTCAAGTTTTTTTATTAGTTTTATTTTTTCGCCAGTAGACAGAAAAGTCATACGACACAGGACCAGACAAAGAAGCTTATCTTCTCTGCAGGTTATGTCCATTTACTCTCCAAATTCAGTTTTTACGGCAATTACCTGCTGTTTTAACTCTTCAGCCATCTTTTTCTTATCAGCAGATTTAGTAGAAGCGATAAATCTGTCATAAATTTCAATAGCTTTGTCAAATTCGTATGTTTCGTAATAGCATCGGCCAAGAAGAATCATTCCATCAAGATGATTTTTCTCTACAGAAAGCAAAGTCTCAAGATGAGGAACTGCTTTTTCCGGCTGTTTTAATTCAAAATCATACAATACAGCAAGAGCATAAAGGGCACGTGCAAATTTTGGTTCAATTTTGATTGCATGACTATATGCATCTTCAGCAACTTTAAGATAAGCAAGTCTGGATTTTTTTGCTTCTTCAGATGAAGTATATCCCTTTGTAAGACAATCCTTACATAATTTTCCAAGAGAGCGACCACATCCAGGACAATAGCCGGGAATCATATCCCTTGGCTTGTCATTAACCTTGGCCTTACAAGCTTCACTACAAGGTTCATCCAGATCCTTTCCACAACCCTCACAGGCTCCTGGAATCGGGAATGATGTATTAGCGATATATGAAGAACAAAGTCCTACATAATAATATAAATTCTGGTTATCAGGATAATACTCAAGGGCTGTCTGAAAGCTTTTTAAAGCTTCGCCATACATTTTTTTATCAAGATATTTGGTACCGACAATTTTATGCCAGATACCAATCTGCCCCTGTGCAATCTGAATATCAGCAACTCTTTCTTCATACTTGCTTATTGCGTCTTTGTACTCTTCTATTGTAGTTGGAGATCCAACACCTTCTTCAATATGCTGCATACGGATAATAGTCTTATTTGATTTAGTACATGACAAAAAACTTAATAAAGAAACTGAAACTGCAATAACTGCAAAAAATGAACTCTTTTTCATGTTCCCCCCACAAAAAACTGAAAAAATTAAAATAGATTTGAACTGTATTTAGAATATATTTTGAATTTCCTAAAAAGTAAAGAGAAAAGCTTCTGCTAAAAACTTTTATTAAAATTATCTACTCATCAACATCCTTCAGTGCATTCTTATGCCCTGGAAAATATTGATGATGAGCATCCTCAAGCTGTTTATCAGTTACATGAGTGTAAATTTGTGTTGTAGCAAGATCCGAATGTCCAAGAAGTTCCTGTACACTTATCAGATCAGCTCCTCCTTCCAGAAGATGCGTTGCAAAGGAATGTCGCAAAGTATGAACCTTTGCATCAATACCTGTAATGGCCTGAATCTGCTTAAATTTTTTCCAGATTCCTTTACGGGAAATAGCCTGCCCCCTGAAATTTACAAAAACTTCAGGTACAACTTTATCTCCAACCAATGTTGGTCTAACTTCATTCAAATACTTTTCAAGGATTTCTTTTGCCTCTTTTCCAAAAGGAATTACCCGCTCTTTTCCACCCTTTCCCTTTACCAGAATAAACATTTCATGAAGATGGAGATTAACAATTTTCAAAGAGCAGCATTCAGAAATTCTAAGCCCACAGGAATAAATAAGTTCAAATATAGCTTTATCTCTGATACCCAGCGGAGTTGAAATATCTATCGATGCAAGAAGCATTTCAATTTCGTTTCGTGTAAGCACAGCAGGAAGAGTTTTCGCAAGTTTCGGACGATCAAGAACAAGTGCATAGTTTTCTGTCCAGTATTTTTCTCTTACAAGAAATTCCCCTAATGCACGAAGTCCTGACAAATCTTTGGCAAGGGTTATTTCAGAAATTCCTTGAGTCTTTCGCCACACACTATAATAAATTAAATCTTTAGAAGTAACTTTAGAAAGTTTTAGATGCCTGTCCTGGCACCACAGGAGAAATATTTCTGCAGAAATTCGATAAGTCATAGCCGTAAGCTGACGGTTTCTTTCAGCCATCAGCAAATCGGCATAAAACTGATCAAGGAATGCATCGAGGCACATTATCTGTCGTCTCTAAGATTTATTTCCCTTGATAAACGACGACGGCATGCTGGTTTAGTAATATCATTTACATCAATTTCGCTGGAATTAGGATTATATCCACCATTCGAAGATGGCATTCCACGGCGATATGAAGATGCAAGTGCATCACCTAATGAGTGACCTTCTTTAGGTGTCTGAGGACGAGGAGGAATTGCTGACTGTGCTTCGCCTGAAGGAGAAACCCCTGCTTCTGTAGCTGCAAAAATTGATGGTTTATTAGGAGAATCAAAAGAAGCAACATCTTTTTTTAATAATTCATCAAATTCATCTTCTGAGAAAACATTATCATTTACTTTCTTAACAGAAGAATTTTGAATTGAATTTGAAGATGAACTTCCTGTAAAGCCTGTTGCAATAACAGTAACAGAAACTTCGTCATCTGCCATTTCAGGATCAATTACATGACCAAAGTATACTTTGTGGAATGGATCTGCTGTTGCAGTAATAATATTTGAAATTTCTGTAACTTCATTAAGACGGAGGCTATCGCTGGCAGTAATATTAATAAGAAGTGTTTTTGCACCATCAATATTAATATCCTGAAGCAATGGATTATTAATTGCCTGATTAGCAGCATCTGCAGCACGATTTGCACCTTTTCCAAGACCAATTCCAAGAAGTGCATCGCCCTGTCCTGCCATTGTTGCTCTGATATCTGCAAAGTCAGTATTGATTTCTCCAGAACTGATAATGATATTTGAAATACCTTTAATTGCCTGATTAAGAACATTATCAGCAAGGAGGTATGCATCACGCATTGTAATATCTTCTTTGTTTTTCAAAAGCTGTTCATTAGGAATTACAATAAGGGAATCTACGTTTTCACGAAGTTTTTCAATTCCTTCAAGGGCATAATTCATGCGGGCTGGACCTTCAAAACTAAAAGGTGTTGTAACAATACCAACTGTAAGGCAGCCTAATTCTTTTGCAATTGAAGCAACAACAGGAGCGCTACCAGTTCCAGTTCCACCACCCATTCCGGCAGTGATAAATACCATATCAGCACCTGTCAATGAATTTTTGATAGTTTCACGATCTTCTTCAGCAGCTTTGCATCCAACTTCCGGATTACCACCTGCACCGAGACCACCTGTAAGTTTCTGTCCGATTGGGATTCTTACTGGAGCTGTTGATTTATTCAAAGCCTGTAAGTCAGTATTAATAACCATAAACTCAACGTGTTCAACACCTTCTGAAAGCATACGGTTAATTGCGTTTGAACCACCGCCACCACAACCAATAGCAACCAATACTGCTGGTGTAGGTTTTGCAAGTTCACCACTTACTGTATTTACAACTTCATGTTCCATCATTTTTATTCCTCCCAAACCCAATAGCTTTTAGCAATTTCCCCTATTGCAAAAACTTAGAACAATTGTTTAAAAAATCTGTTTAAATATTCGTTTTAAGAATCCTTCTTTACTGCCTTTTGATGACATGCCTTTTCTTGATGCATTATCCGAAATACCAGAATACTTTTTCTGAGATTGAATAAGCCCTATTACTGTTGCATATTCAGGTTTCTTGTATTCATCACTTCTTCCACCAAGATTTTCAGGATTTCCTGGTCTTACAGCTGATGTTCCGAACACATACTGAGCAAGTTCAACAACACCAGGCATTTGTGCTCCACCACCTGTAAGAATAATATTTCCATCAAGACGACGCAAGTCTGTCTTGTGAACAATTTCATTTCTAACCATTGCAAAAATTTCTTCAACTCGTGGCTGAATAATATCACAAAGGTCCACTTGAGTTGCCATTTCTGGTGGTCTTCCACCAACTCCAGGAATAGGAACTTCATAATTTGTCTGAAGAGCTTCTTCGAAACAGCAGCCTGATTCCAGCTTAATTTTTTCTGCTACCGCAAATGGGATTCCCAATTCCATAGAAATATCACTTGTAACGAAATTCTGACCAACAGGAATCGAAAGACTGCAAACTGATGCACCATCATTCAATACAAGAACATCAGTTGTACCAGCACCCAGATCAATAATAATCGATCCCATATCAAGTTCATCTTCATGAGCAACTGCCTGAACCTGTGCAAGAGTCTTTAACCAGACTTTATCCAGTTCATAACCTGCTCTGTTAATACATGAAGTAACATTCTGAATTGAAGTTTTAGATGCAGTTACAATATGTACATCTGTTTCAAGACGAACACCCATCATATCGATAGGATCTTTAATTCCACCTATTCCATCAACTATAAAGTCTCTTGGAATAACATGCAAAAAATCTCTATCTAAAGGAATTAATGTTGCACAAGCAGAATCAAGAGCATTATCCTTGTCCTGCTGTGTAATTTCACGAGCACGATGATTTTTATTTGCAACAGCTGCAAGTCCATGTGAATTATAACTTTCAATCTGTGAACCACCGATTCCTGTTACACAGGAAAAAACCTCAAGACCGGCATTCTGTTCCGCAGCTTCAACAGCATCTTTAATAGCTGTAATTGCAGCTTCAATATTTATAATAGTTCCATTGCGCACACCATTAGAAGGTCTGGTTGCAAGGCCCACAATCTGAACTTTATCATCTTCTGTTACTTCACCAATAGCAACACGAATATTGCTTGTGCCAATATCAAGGCCGACAATTACATCAGTCAAGATTCTCTCCTCCCACATCCTTACTAACGGCAGTCCTATATGATACAGCATCGTATCTTAAATCAATTTCAGTAACATCTGGTTCAAGACTGTTTACAACGTCAAGAACAACCATCATAAACTGCAATGATTCCTCGTTAAGGGAACGACCTGTCAAAACTCTGATTTTTGAATTTACAGGAATAAGCATCAGTTCATAATTTCCGTAAGTTTTTGGAACAACACAAATTTCAGAAATTGCTGCAAAATACTTCTGAGGAAGAACCTGAATTTTTGCAATCTGTTCAATAAGAACACGATATTTAGCAGGAATTCTCATTCCTTCTGCAAGATGTTCAACAGGAATTCCAGAGATAATTGGAACTGAACCGTCTTCTGCCACATTACCGCTTGTATTTGAGAATAATACACCATTTTTATCAATTTGAATAGGTACTGTGCGGCCATTATCGTTTACAAACATCATTGCAACGCTTTCACGTTCAGTGATAGAAATTTTTATTTTATCCGGGAAAGATTTTTCGATGTTTACACTGTCAATTCCGGAAACAGCAGAAAGTCTCGAAGCAGCTCCTTCTGTGTCAAATGTAAACCAGTTATTTACAGGAAGTTCTGCAAGTAAACTCATCAACTGCTCTGTAGAATAATTACTGTTTCCTGAGAATACGATTTTTGGTTCCCCCATACTTGGATGAACTACTTTTAAAAGAAAAAGCTCTGCAAGAAGTACTGCTACAAGTGCAATTACAAGAATCTTAATCCACTTGAAAAACTTAGCATCTTTTTCCTTTTTGTATTTTTCGCTTACCTCATATTGTTCAAATTCTGCAAGTAAACTTAAATCACTCATTCCCCTTTCCTACCTGTAAAAAAACTGACATCAAGATCTTCGTAATTAGTACTCTGATTCTGAGCAGCAGACTTTTCTGAATATAATGTGTCCGAATCACATTTTGATGCATTAATAATAAATCCACACATACAAAGTGTTACAATAATTGATGAACCACCACTTGAGAAAAATGGAAGGGGAATACCTGTTGTTGGGAGAGCACCAGATACGACACCAACATTCACCAGCGACTGTAAGAAAATACATGCAGCGCAACCGAAAGTTCCATATGCTGAAAAACGATCAGGACACTTCAATGCAATTCTAATTGCCTTATATGTAAAAAAGATTAAAAGTACAAAATATAAAATAACTCCAATATACCCCATTGCTTCTGTCCAGCCGGCAAAAATATAGTCAGACTGAACTTCCGGGATTTTATTAAGTTTTTCCAGTCCCTCTCCAATTCCCTGTCCCCAGAAACCACCTGTAGTAATTGCACGTTTTGATGCAATTATCTGATAATTCAAGGAATCTGCAAATCTGTCAGGATTAATAAAACCTGCAATACGATTTACACGATACTGTTCTGTAAGTATAAGAAGTATAGTAGCAGGAACAGCCAGAATACAGAAAGGAAGAAGCCACAGCATTTTTGCATCAGCTATATAGAACATTAAAAGTCCTATTACCAGAATAAACATTCCTGTTGAAAAATCCTTTTGTCCAAATACAAGAGCAACACATAATGAAAGTGAAACTACTGCAGGACTTACAGTTTTATCTTCAGCAAGATCATCCTTTCTGCAATATTTATCAAAGTAATTTGCCAAAAACAAAATTACTGCAAATTTTAACAATTCAGATGGCTGAAATGAGAAGAATGGCATTTTAATCCATCTGTATGCATTATGACCCTCAACTCTTATTCCAGGAATAAATGTCATAACACAAAGTAAAAGAGTAATTCCTGAAAATGCAGGAAGAAATTTTCTCTGTTTGTTAAGTGGGAATATTGCAAAAAACAGAAGGCCTGCAAAACCAACCAGACTTGCAATAAGCTGACGTTTAAGAAAATACATGGAATCATTCATGATTTTCTGTCCTGAAGCACTGGAACATACAAACAAAGTAAATATTCCAATTCCCCACATAAGAATTACTGAGATAATAAAACTGGTGTCACTCTTTCTGTAAATTTCAGAAGAGCGCTCTGGAATAAAATTCAACTCTGCCATTTTATTCTTATTTCTCTTCTATATTTTCGATTACTTCCTCAAGAATCTTTTCAAGATGCATTCCGTGTGAAGCTTTTACAAAAATGAAATCATCGTCCTTAAGATAATTCAAAAGACCTGATGTTAATTTTTTAAGATTATCTTCTTCAAGGTCAGAATAATATTCGAGATTATGACAACCACCAAGCTTTGCAGCATTAGCAGCATTTTCCATATCGCGTCCTGCAAAAATCAACAGGTCAGGTTTTGCAACAACAGCGGCGGCTCCTACTCTTGTATGAGCATTTACAGATTCTGTTCCTAACTCAAACATATCACCAAGAATAAATATTTTTCGCCCCTTAACCTGAAGACCTGCACACATTTCCAAAGCACTTTCCATTGAATCCGGATTTGCATTGTAGCAGTCTTCTAGTACAGTTATTTTTTTCTGAATACCTTTACTGTCTTTTTTAGTAACTGCAACCTTTACACTGCTTCTTCCTTCTGGTGGCTTTAATGTATTAATTCCCTGAGCAATCTGTTCTGCACTAATTCCAAGTGCTTTTGCCATAGCAATAACACTAAGTGCATTAAGATAATTATAGCTTCCAGGAATTTTTAAAATACATTCAATTCCATCAATGCTGAATTTTGTTCCGTTAACACCAAGATCTTCAATAAATTTTACACCACTTTCTGCTTCTGGAATATCAGCACCAAAGTAAACAACTTTTCCTTCAACACCTTTAGCAAGGAATCTTGCATAATCATCTTTAATATGAATAACTGCAAAACCATCTCGTTTGATGTATTTAAAAATCTTTTTCTTTTCTGCAGCAATATTATCACGGCTACCTAAGATACCGATATGAGCAGTTCCAATATTTGTAATAATTGCATTGGCAGGTTTAAATACCTTTGCTATTTCACCAATTTCATTTTCACGATTCATTCCCATTTCAAAAAGGGCTGCTTCATGTTCTTTACGAATATTGAATACAGACAAAGGAAGACCTGTTTCAGAATTAAAGTTTCCAACTGTGGCAATAAGGTTGTATTTCTGTCTGAGAATATTTGCCATAATTTCTTTGGTTGTAGTTTTTCCACTAGAACCAGTAATTGCAATTTTTACAAGATGCGGAAATTTTGTTACATAAACGCGTGCAGCATCCTGTAAAGCATGAAGATTATTATTAACAACGACAAATGTAACCTTAGGATTTTCACTTGCAAGAGACATATACTTTCTTGCATCTTCTTCATAAATACTTTTTGTTACAAAAATAACAGAAGCACCTTTTTCAATTGCCTGTGGAATATATTTGTGGCCATCCTGAAATTCACCAATAAGAGGAACAAACAAAGCTCCAGGAACAACCTGGCGACTGTCTATTGCCACAGATGTAAAAGAAAAGTTTTTAATATTTTCCGCAAGGCCGACAATTTTACCGTGTACAGCATTTTTGAGTTCTTTAATTGTTAATAAACTTTCCTGCATCTGTTCCATTTTATATAACCACTTTATTTGCTTTCACTTTTCTTATTCATTTCAACACGAACAATTTCTTCTGTTTCAGCCTTATGCATGTCAAGTTCATTTTCAGCAATATTACCAATTCTCTGTGCACTTGAAAGCAGGCTGATATCTGTTATTAATTTTTTATTTTCCTCTACAAGCTTAATCTGTTTTTTTTCAAGTTCCTCAACTTCACGCTGTATTTTCATATAACGTTCAGCCTGAATTGCATTTAAAATCAAAAGACCTGGAATCATTACAGCAATAACAATATAGAAAATAGTCTTAACCCCATTTTTTACAGAAGCTGATTTAAATACTTTTTTAACTTTTGTATTGTCTGACATTCTCCCACTCCATTGTTTTAAAGAGTATGAAATTTCCCCACTTTCCTACCCCTCAGATGCATGCATTAAAGAATAAGCTAGATGCTTACATCTCTTAAATGCAATTGTCCTGCATCCTTTATTTTTCTAACCACCCTAAGTTTAGCGCTGCGTGATGGTGAATTAATCTTTATTTCATCTTCTGTTGGTCCAACCGGCTTTCTTGTAATAATTTCAGCACAAGGTGTACCGCCACATTTACAGGTTGGATACTCTTGAGGGCAGACACATTCTTTTCCAAGATTTCTGAAAAAGTTCTTTACGATTCTGTCTTCAAGGGAATGGAAAGTTATTACTCCCATTTTTCCACCTGGTTTTAAGCAATTAAATGCATCAAACAATGCTTTTGGAAGATGTCCAAGCTCATCGTTTACTGCAATTCTAATTGCCTGAAAAGTTCTCGTTGCCGGATGAATTGGCCCATGACGATACTTTTCTGGAACGCAGTCATAAATTATGTCAGCCAGCGCCTTTGACGAAGAAATCTCTCCACCTGCACGCTCATTCACAATCGCAGACGCGATTTTCCTGCTTAACTTCTCTTCTCCATAGAGAAAAATAAGATCAGCAAGACGTTTTTCCGGATAAGTGTTTACAATTTCATAAGCAGACACTGTTCCGTTTTCGTTCAAACGCATATCTAATGGCTCATCATAACGGAAAGAAAAACCGCGGTTTGACTTTTCATAATGAAAAACCGAAATTCCTAAATCAAACAAAATCAAATCAGGCTTAACAAAATCCGATGGATAGTTAGCATAAAAATCATTGAACCATCCGTTAAAGAATTTTGCACGTTCACCATAAACGCTTAAACGTTCTTTAGCCCTGGCCTGAATTGTAGAATCTGCATCAAGTCCGCAGATTTTAAGACCTGGAAATTTTTTTAAAAAAGCATTTGTGTGACCACCTTCTCCCAAAGTTGAATCAATCATAAATGCATCATTTTCAAAAGGTTCCCCAACTGGACTCAAATATTCGAGACACTCATTCAGTAAAACCGGTGTATGAACAATTTCCAAAACTTACGACCTTAAAACTTAATAGCATTAAGCCCTTCTGCAGCATCAAGGAATGAACTTTCAGTTTCAGCAAGATATTTTTCATAAGCTTCTGAATCCCAAAGTTCAATGTACTTATCAATGCCTAAAAGTACACAATCCTTTGTTAAGCCTGCATATTCTCTCAAGCTCTGTGGAATTGAAAGGCGTCCAGATTTATCAAATTCAACCTCCTGAGCTGGTGCAATTAAACGTCTTAAAACAAGACGGTTCTTTGCATCAAATGGAGATGCTGATTCCATAAGCTTTGTAGAAAGGTTTTTCCACTCTTCTGGAGTAAAAAGCCATAAACAATGGTCTAAAGCTTGTGTAACGATAAGAGTAGTTTCATTCAATTCCTGACGAAGCTTAGCAGGAAACGAAATTCTGCCTTTTTCATCAAGGGTGTTATTGTACTCACCAGTTAACAACTCCATACCACTATTTACCACTTTTTCCCACAATTTCCCACTTAACTATCATTTTATCAAAGAAATTCATAAAGTCAACCACTTTTTTTACCGATAATAGTTAGAATGAATTTTTTTTCAAAAAAAATACTTTAAAGATGTAAAGTATAAATTTTAAAAGTATTTTACAAAATTTCCCAATGAAAATAGAAAAAAAGCCCTTTAACACCCTCAACGAATCCCAGCTTCACCACACCCTTAAAGTTTATTTCTCTGCACAGAACGAAAATTCAAAAATGGAAGTTCCTTACAAACAGTGGATCTGCGACATAGAAACTCAGAATCAGGGAATTATAGAAATTCAGACAGGCGGATTAACTCCCCTTAAGGCAAAAATAAAGGAAGCAATAAAAGATAAAAGGAATATAACAGTAGTAACTCCAATAATTACAGAAAAAAAAATAGAAGTTTATACAAAAGACGGAATTTTAATTTCAAAACGAAAAAGTCCCAAAAAAGAAAACTTATTTGATGTATTGAAAAAACTTACTGCAATTTATGATTTACTATTAAGCAGATACTTAACAATAATATTTATAGAAGTAAAAATAACGGAACAGCGCGTTCAAACCGAAGATAAAATACAGCTTCGAAATAAAAGCCGTCACTTTATGAAAAACTGGTACAAATCTGGAAAAGAACTTTCAGAGATTGGAAATCAATATCAATTTCATGGTAAATCTTCATATCTTAAATTACTTCCTTCTCTACCAGCAGAATTTTCTTCACTGGAATTACAAGAAGCCTTAAATACAAAGGACTACCCGACCAATGCAAAAAAGCAGGCAAATCTTATACTTTGGCTATATTCAAGAATGAATTTAATATTTTTAACAGAGAAGAAAGGACGAAGATTATATTATAGATTAAATAAAAAATAATTTTAGAGAGGAAATTATAACATTTCAATTTTTAAAGAAATACAATTTTAAAATAAAAATAGCGGGATTTAATCCCGCTATTTTTATCGAAGAACCTTTAAGTTCTTCAGCATATACTACCAGTTATCTGGCATATCGTCTTCATCGCGATTCTGCAATTCGAACAAGTCTGTTACAGCACGCAAGTCATCAAGGTAGATATAGTATGTACCACGAGCAAGCATTGGATTACAGTCAATTCTGAATCCAACAACGCGAAGACCTGGTTTATCACCATAATATGGGCTTGACTGAACGATTCCATGTTCTCCATCCGGACTAGGTGGAACAGCAAGAGTCATCTGCTTCCAACCAGAGAATCCAAGGTTTCCAAGGTACAATTCATAATTATGTCCGAAGTAATCCTGTACAAGAACGTACATATCATGATTTGCATTACGACCTGCAACCCACATTGAAATAGTCTTTGTAGTTCCTTCAATAGGAAGTGGACGAACTGCTGTAATGTAAATTGAGTTTACACCACGGCGGAAGAACTGAACTTTAACACCCAGTACGTGTGTATCAAGATCTTCATTTCCTTCATCTTCTTCAAGAACTTCTTTTGCAGCTGGGCTTCCTTCGAAAAGACGAGCAGAAATAACACCTGCATCTGGAGAAATATGAACGTTCCATGCACCGTCACGTTCAAATTTTTCAACTGAAACTTCTCTCAAAGCACTTGCAGCAGAACCTGTTCCCATATCTTCTGAGTTTGGTTCAGCAAGGCTTTTTGACTGAGCAAATACCATACCTGCAGCAAAAAGAAGAGCTGCAGCTGAAATAAGAATCTTTTTCATTATTTTCCGTCCTTAGCTGTTTCGTCATCACCGAAATCAGCCTTCTGAAGTTCATAACCATCAAAGATATATGCAAGAGCACCTGTTGAGTACTTAAAGTGATCAAAGTAAACAACATAGTCATCTACGTATTCAGCTGGGTCTGTTGTAATTCTAAAAGCAACAAATGTCATCTGTTCTGGACCTGAGCGGAGACGTGAGTGCTGGCGAATGTAAGTAGGAATATCTACAATAATATTTCTCCAACCGTCAAATGCAAGGTTTCCAGCGTGAATGATGTGGATGCGTCCATCAGCATCGCGTACAAGAACATCGAGGAAGTACAAGTAGTGAGCTCCCCATACCCAGAAGTCGAGAGTCTTTACATTTCCTCTAAATGGAATTTCATATGGTTTTCCATCTTTTTCTGGATAAATTTCAATCCAGTTATCACCTTTACGGTCAAACTTAGTTTTAACACCAATTACCTTATGTGTATCTTCAGGATTTGTTACTGCCTTGAGGCTGTTTGGCATAGCTTCGAAAGTATTGATGATAGGATAGTTTTCAGTAACAAAGCGGCTTGCCTGAACATTCCATGTCCAAGTTACAGCATCGTTAGTGCCATCGAAATCATCGATCATTACAGTCTCTACACTTCTAGAAGGAGCCTGACTAAATGCAGGAATTCCAACAGTAAGAAGGAGAGCAAAACTAGCAAAGAGAATTAAGCCCTTTTTCATTTAAAACTCCTTAAAATCTATCTCCTAGTATCAGAAGACAGTTTCATACTTTTATTATCGGAAAATTAATATATTCACAATAGTATTTGTTTTATTATATTTCTAACTAATTTCTTTGTCAAACTGTATTTTCAGTATTTTTACTCTTACTTGAAAAAAACTCGTTAAATCTGTATATTCTATATTAAAAGGAATTAAACAGATTTCTTTATATATTTGTATATCCTTATAAGGAGAAATTATGGCTAACGTAAGTTACAAAGAACTCGGTCTTGTAAACACAAAAGAAATGTTTGCAAAGGCATTCAAAGGCGGATATGCTATTCCAGCATATAACTTTAATAACATGGAACAGTTGCAGGCAATTGTACAGGCTGCAGTTGAAACAAAATCTCCAGTTATTCTCCAGGTATCAAAAGGTGCTCGTGCATATGCAAACGCTACACTCCTCCGCTACATGGCTCAGGGTGCTGTAGAATATGCAAAAGAACTTGGTTGTCCAAACCCACAGATCGTTCTTCACTTGGATCACGGTCCAAACTTCGAAACATGTAAAGACTGTATCGACAACGGATTCTCATCTGTAATGTTCGACGGATCAGCTCTTCCTTACGATGAAAACGTAGCAGAAACAAAGAAAGTTGTTGAATATGCTCACGCACACGATGTTACAGTAGAAGCTGAACTCGGTGTTCTCGGTGGTGTAGAAGATGACGTAGCTGCTGAAGAATCAAAATATACAAAACCAGAAGAAGTTGTAGACTTCGTTACAAAAACAGGTTGTGACTCACTTGCAATCTCAATCGGAACATCACATGGTCGTTGTAAATTCACTCCAGCTCAGTGTACACGCGGAGCTGACGGTGTTTTGAATCCACCACCATTGGCATTCGACATCCTCGAAAAAGTTTCTGAAAAACTCGGAGACTTCCCAATCGTACTCCATGGATCTTCTTCAGTTCCACAGGAATATGTTAAAGAGATTGAAAAATACGGCGGATCTATTCCAGATTCAGTTGGTATTCCAGAAGAACAGCTCCGTAAAGCAGCTAAATTGGCTGTATGTAAGATTAACATCGACTCTGATGGACGTCTTGCTATGACTGCTGCAGTTCGCAAACACCTGGCAGAAAATCCAGGTGACTTTGACCCACGTCAGTACCTCAAACCAGCTCGTGATGAACTCGTTAAGATGTACTCTCGCAAGAACCGTGAAGTACTCGGATCTGCTGGTCACCTTGATGACTAATTACAGGCGATAGCCTGAATACTCTGAAGTCTGCTTCAGAGTATAAAAAATGCACCTCCTAAACTTGAACTTTATTTGTCCAACTTTAGGGGTGCACTTCAGAAATGGAATCTTTCTTGAATTAGTCGTGATTGTTAAGAACAGTTTTTTTTTACTAAAGCTTACACAGTTCTGCGTTAGTCAGAACCCATTCACCGTTTTTCTTTTCAAAATCAACGAGAGCGTATTTTCCTTCTGCCAGGGGACCAGGATTGATTACAGTTGAGTTATCAATCTTTTCGATTGCGGCACCTTCGTGGATGTGTCCTGTTACTACAAGAACAGGTGCTTTTTCTTTTATAAAATCTGTCAGCATCTGACTTCCGGCATGAACACCTTCACATGGGCTGTCACATTTTTCTGTTTTAGGTGGATTGTGTGAAATCAGAATGAGATTTGACCATTTGCCATTTTCATCAGCACAGCTTTCTGTTGAATTTTCAACAATCTGAAAGTCGGTAAGAAGATCTGCTTCTTCTCTTTCATTTGGTGTTGTATTTGTAAACACAGAACCGCCTGATGACCCTGCGATTGCAAAACCTTCATGAAATACTAAAGTCTTGTGAACACTGGCATCCTGATTTTCTACTTCACCGATAAACTCAGGATCATCACAGTTTCCTATTACAGAAAAAATAGATTCGTGTTTTGAAACAAGTTTTTCAAGAACAGGTTTTGCAGTTTCAAGCTTATTGAATTCTGCATAATCCCCTGCGCAAAGAACACCGTCAACTGTTTTAAAAACATCATCAAGTCTATCAAGATTTTCTACGTTTCCGTGCATATCGGAAATTACTAAAAATTTCATAATTAAAGTTTCTCCATAATTGCTTTAAGTTTGTCCATCTGTTCCTGTGTACCAATTGTGATACGAAGGTATTCTTCGATTCCAGGAGTATCAAAACGGCGTACAAGAATTCCATTTTCTTTAATGAACTCATATGCCTTTTTGCCATCAAGACCATTTTTTTTAAGGAAAACGAAATTTGTCTTAGAATCGTTTACCTGATATCCATTTTTCTTAAGGAACGAAATAAAATCTTCACGAGTCTGACAGACTTTCTTTGCACATTCCACATAATAAGCCACATCATTACATGCTGCTGTTGAGGCAACCTGAGTTACTGCATCCATCGGAAAATGATTAAGGCTGTTTTTTACTGTTGTAACAGCGTTGATCAATTCAGGATTTGCAACAATGTATCCGGAACGCATTCCGGCACCACAGAGAGATTTACTGAAAGTTCTTACAACCACAAGGTTTTTAAAATCCTTCAAAAGTGGAATTGAACTTTCACCGCCAAAATCTACGTAAGCTTCATCAACAACAAAGACCTGATCCTTTGGTGCTTTTTCAAGCATTTCCCGAACTTGTTCTCTTGTCAGCCCAAGACTTGTAGGCGCATTTGGATTTGCAAAAATTGTACTTGAATGATTTTCATTTGCTAGCTGAACCATTTTATCTGTCTTAAGTGTCCAGTCGTCATTTAGTTCCACAGGTAAACGAGGAATATCGTAAAAACCGCAGTAAACAGGATAGAAACTGTAGGAATGTTCAGGACAAATAAGTTTTTTATCTGAATCAAAAAAGGCATAGAAAACAAATGACAGAACTTCATCACTTCCGTTTCCTGTATAAATCATATCAGGAGTTACAGTAAATGGAATCTTATCCTTTGGATCAGGTGTAACTTCGCCGTTTTCTACACGAGCGCGGGAAAGAACACCACCAGTTTTGTTTATCATATCTGCAATTGCAGCATGAAGACCCAGGGAGTCAGGATCCGGGTAAAGTCCCAGCTTTTCAAGATTATTTTCAACGAAATCAACAACTGCTTCTTTTACCTTTGGTGAAGGTGGATACGGATTTTCATTGGCGTTGATTTTAATATATTCCCTATCCTTTGGCTGCTCTCCAGGAACATAAGGTTTAAGATTATTCATACGATTAGCTAACATTTTTGCACCTCTGACTTAAAACTTCCCTTTTCTAAGTGTTTCTATTTTATTGTCTAACAGCATATTAATCAATTGATTACTATTAAATGTATAGTTTAATTTGATTTTATCTTGTTTTATGAAGAATTTGACTATATAATTACATATTATGGCAGCAACTTCAAATATCGCAGTTTTATTGAAATACTTTGCATCTAAGCAGAATTCCGCATTTGTAGTTTACAAAGACTTTGCGGATTACATTAAGCGTTATGCTCAGCATAATGTTGAGGAAGTTCCAGATCTTGTATCTTATCTTGGTAATCCGGAAAGTGCTATCGATAAAGAACTGATTCCGCTTATTAAATCAAAACAGGTTGCTTTGATTGATCAGGATCCATCTAAAAAACAGATTTTCGTAACCGGTTTTTTCAATTCAAAATTTGCTGACCGCTATAAGGAAATACAATCAAATCCTGCAGTGCCATTTCCTACTATTTCAGACTTACCTAAACAGGCACCTTTAGAAGTTCTTAATAAACAGAACTCCCAGGATATTGTATTCAACCTTATGAAAAAACAGGATAAGAATGACAGACAGCTTTATGCAATCATCATTCCGAACAATGTTCCTGCTGTTATCTTTCCTGGAAACATTCCTATTTCAATTCTTGTTGATTCTGTTATGGGAAAAATCCGCAGAATGCTCAAAAAAGAAGAGTATCACGATTATTATCTAAAAAAATTAAGAATTGCAAATCCTGGTAAAGAAATGACATCAAAGAACTTCTTTACTGATTTTGTAAACAAGCCAGATGTTGCCATGCGTTCTCTTGAAAGTGCCGGTGACAGTTTCTATTTCTGGAATCAGTTGTGCTACTTCATCAAACAGGATTATGAAAAAGTTAAAGATTTTACTCAGGAAGACATCAATGTTCTTCAGTCAGTATACATTGCAGAAATTGTAATTTCCTTTTTCAAAAATGAAGCGCAACAAAACCTTCAGAGAGAATCAGCTCTTAAGACACTCCAGAATCTTCTTCAAAAGCCACCATATTATTTTACAATGGATACGATTCTTAAATTTACTGATTCAAAAGGAATTCCACTTTACGGCCAGTATACTGAAAAAGACTTAAAAGGATTTCTACAGAAGGAAACTACTGAATCATCAAATCAGGAACTACCACAGCTTTTAGTATTTAAAGTAGATAATGGTACACGTTACTTCGTATATAAAAATAATGTAATTCCTCTCATCGTAAGACTTGCAAGCGATGCTCATACTGCAATTGATGAAAAGCTTACAAAGGAATGGTTCAGACTGCTTCAGAATTTTGAAAGGCGGCCAGAGATGCACGATGAAGGTGCATTCAATAATAAGCTTAAGGCAGAATGTGCTGTGGAAGCACCACCATTGTATGCCCTTCTTAATGCAAACTTCCTCCCAATTCTGAATATGGAAATGCAGGAGACTTCAACAGTAGGAGCTCAGGGCAGTATTTTTGAAGGCAACGAAATGATGTCCTATGCAGGAATTCTTCAGTTAAACAGAAATACAATTCTTGAGAATGCAAAAATTCTTTTACCTGTATGGTACACAATTCCTATTATTTCATGGATAATTGCACTATTCACAAAGAAAAGCAATAAAAAGAAAAAGGTTAATAAACAAAAGACTAATGTTGTAGTTAAAGAAACTGAAGAACAGTCAGAAAATGAAGTTTCGGTCCCAAAACCTGTTTCAAAAAAGGATGCATTGAAACATGCAGCTCAAGCAGTAGAAGCAGAATTTGTTCCTTCAGGTTCTACACTTGAAAACGAACTTTCTAGTTATCGCAAGCAATGGAATAAGATGATCACTAAAGAAGCAAACAACAATCTTACAGAAGATGTTAATGCTCTTATTCGTGATTACCTTCGCAAAGTATTAAGAACACTTCCTGCCAAAGGCTTTACTGCGGATCGAGTTAGTGAACTTGCAGATCAGCTCTGTAATACTCCAAATATGAAAAAAATTACGGAACATGATGCTTTATTAAATTACACCCAGCTTTATATGGTTTTCCTTGTAAAAAACCTTTAAATTATTCAACCTTTTCAAGTTTTTGTGCGTAAAAAAATAAACTAACTGTATGTTATAGGTGTCAGGAAAAAATCCTGACACCATTTTTTTTGTCGGCCGGCAAAATCACAAATGAAAGAGGTTTTATTATGAATAACATTAATTGTCTTATTGTTGAAGGAAACATTACCCGTACTCCTGAATTCAAAACAACTGCTCATGGTTTTCCTGTTTGCAGACTGCCTATTGCAGTAAATCACTATTACAAGAAGGCTAATACAGATGAATATGTGGATGAAGTTTCATATTTTGATGTGGAGACATTCGGTAAGCTTGCAGAAATCTGTGCAAAGTTTAGTCAGAAAGGAAGAGGCGTCAGTGTCGTCGGAAGAATTAAACAGAACAGATGGAAAACCGAAGAAGGAAAGCCACAAAGCCGAATCACAATTGTTGCTGAAAAGGTCGAATTTAAACCAAGAATGAATGGTACTTCAGAAACTGAAGAAGCAGCAACTGCAGTTGACGAAGCTGTTAACCAGAAAGAATTGCAGGAAAAAGAAAACCTTGCTGAAGCAGCATTGGCAGCAGCAAGGGAAGATAACGAAACAACTGTGTTTTAATTAAATATAGTTAGGAAAAGATATATAGTGGGCAGATTTACTTAATTTATATTAAGAAAATCTGCCCTTAAGTTCTGCCAGTTATACACAGACGATAATTTGTTACAAGTTTAGCGGCGACCTTTTCCTTTTGGTGTTCCATGACCTTTAGAACCAGAAGTCTTGGCATTATAAGAATGGCTTCCACGACCATTTAATGTTCCGCGGCCTTTACCACCAAAATCTCTTCCTGCTTTTTTAAGTTTTTCAGTTTTCTGACGACGTTCATCTGCAGCACGATAGTTTTCAAGTTTTTCTGGACTATAAAAACCATCTTTCCAGTTAAATCTTGAAGTACCTGGAAGAATCTGTTTTTTCAGAAGTGCCTGATAAACCTGCTTGAAATGAGTTTTCTGAACACGAGTCTTTGAGAAATCAATGAGTACTCTTTTAAATCCATTCGAAGCTAAGAAATCAGCTTTATCTATTATTGAGAAAGGAGTTTCTGGCATTACAAATGAACCGTCTGGTGTTGAATTAACTTTAAAGTTAACTTCTTCTTTATCTGAGAAAAATGTAAAGTCGTAAGCCTTTGGAAGCTTAAAGCGCATTCTAAATAGTGCAGGATATGCAAAAATCGGAACCAGTACACGCTGACGGAACTGAGGGTCATAAACCTCCTCCAGATTATGTCTGGAATTTTCATATGGTGATACAAAGGCTCCGATATTCTGATTTTCAAGCCATGAGACAGCCCAACGGTTAAATGTATAAAGATATGGACCTGCAATTACATTAACGCCCTTACCTTTCAACATTTGAATATGAGCAATATTGTTTGCAATAAATGTCTTAAATCCAATTTCTATCAATTCAGCAATTGTCTTTTCCGTTTCGGCTTCAATACCGGCAGGACAGAATGGATCAAGAGAAAGAATAATTTGTTTTTTGCTAAGTGGAAGTACAGTCTTCTGCTTAACCAGATCAGGAATAGTAGTAGAATTCAATTCAAGAATTACTCTGACAGGATGCCCTGCCTGCACCACAAATATATCTTCGATAGATGAAACCTGAATGTATACACCTTCAGGGAAATAATTCAGTTCATTTTTTCCGACAGCAGTCAAATCAAGAATTGGAAGCTGCTCGTCTCCAGGCTGATGTGAATATTTACCAATATCATTTGGAAGAACATGTGAATATCTTTTAGACATTGATTTTGTCTGCAAAAGATACACACTATCACCCTGAGAAAAACCAGCAGGAATATCAATCCAACGGTTTCCTTTATCATCAAGATCCAGAAAACGAACTTTGTGACTTTCGCGACCTGTATCATCTTTCTTATGTAGACGAATTGAATCACCTGGGTCAGGATCGTATGCGCCACCTTTCAAAAGTGCCATCTTAAAATCTTGTGGACCAGGGCGAGTCATATCAATCTTACCCAGATAAATTCCAGTACCGCCAGCTTGTTTTGGATTTAAGATTAATTCTCCTGCATTATCAATTCCTTCATTTACTGACTTAAAGTTATACCAGTATGATGTTTTATTTCTAGCAAAATCAGTAGACAACATACGCTTTGCAGCGGCAACTGCCTCTTTTTTATTTTCCTGATAATGATCCATTACATAACGATATGCAGAAACTACACTTCCAACATATTCAGCCGACTTCATACGACCTTCAATTTTGAAGCTTTCTACACCAGCATCAAGAAGGTCCGGCATTTTATCAATAAGCTGAAGATCGCAAGGAGAAAAATAGTACCCCTGATCCATTCCACCAGGAACCTCAGCCGTATAGAATCTACGGCATGCCTGTGTACACATACCTCTGTTTGCAGATTTTCCGCCAAGAAAACTTGAGAACAAACAAAGTCCAGATTCACTTACACACAAAGCACCATGTACAAAAACTTCCAGCTCGGCATTTGTTTTAGACTTAATATCTCTTATTTCTTCAAGACCAAGTTCGCGAGCCAATACAACACGTTTAAATCCTTCTTTACTTAGTAGATTTGCTGCTGAAGCACTTGCCACATTCATCTGAGTACTTGCATGAAGTTCAAGCTCTGGGAAAAATTCCTGACACATTCTAATTACAGCAAAATCCTGAACAATTAGACCATCAGGTCCGATTTTATTTAAATATGAAAGGAATCGATAAAGACGTTCAAGATCCCGTTCTTCACTTACAGTATTTACTGTTACATAGATTTTTTTATTCTGACGATGAAGTGAATTTACTGCTGCTTCAAACTGATTCCATGCGAAGTTTGTAGTTCTAAGTCGTGCATTAAAACTTTTTAATCCCAAATATACAGCATCAGCACCTTCACCGATTGCTGCATCTAATGATTCAATATTCCCTGCTGGGGCTAATAATTCTGCCATAGTATTACTTTACCATAAATGGTTTTTATTTACTAGACAGCCAGCATTTATGAATAAATAGTAATCAGTATATTACCATCGATTTGCCCGACCTGGACTCATCTTTGATCTGGTTGTTCCTGTCCAGCATTTTGAATTATTTAATGGTAAGTTTTCTGATTTAATGGAACTAATATTTTTTCTAGAGATATTGCTAATTGATTTTCTTTCAGTGCTAAAAACTGCATCAGACGGTTTCCCTTCTCCACTCCATAATTTTAAATCTACGCATTGTCTTGCTGTCTGAATTAATGCTTCAGTTTTCCAATTATCATTGGAGTCAGCATATTCTTTTTTGCAGTACATAAGACAATCAATAATTTCATTTTTTGCTTTGTTATTCAATAAAACAATATCAGCAGACCCGCTTAAGCAGCTATCTGTATTTTTAATCCAGATATCCCTTGCACCATTTACAGAACCTCTTGCCCTTGAAAGATTAAGATTATTATCTAATTCTGAAATTTGATTTTTATTATCTTCATTTTTTCTTAAATGAACTACTATATATTCACCTTTATTCACTTCTACTGCTGGTAATTCAAATTTTTTACCATCACTTGCAGAAATCAATTCAAGACCAAAAAGATTACCACCTGAATATACATACAGTTCAATATATTCACACATATCATCTTTTTTGGAATATGCTTCATTAATCTCAGAAATTACGACTCCTGCTAAATGATCATTTTCACCTAAGAACGGCAGTGCAAAAGATAGGCTGGAGCCTTTCACATCTCTTACAACCGAATACAATTCATATTTTTTTCCAATATTGGTTTTAGAAGCCAATCTATACCTGATACTATTCATTTTTTCATCATATTCTGCAGAAACCTTAATCTTCTCTTCTGATTGAAGAAAATTTTCTATTGAGGAAATTTCTTTGTCATCACTTGCTTCAACTACAAAACATTCTTCACACACTACAGGTTTTGTAAAATAAACAGTTATTTCCCCTCCTTCAACTTTATACTCTCCGATCTTTGGACACGAATAACTATCAGTTAAAAGTACAATTCCTTCTGGAGTAATATGACAGGAAGAATGATACATACAGACTATAACAATAATAACTGTTCCTAGTGATGCGATTAACATTTTTATATATTTTTTAAATT
>SAMEA3663175__coassemble_87_pt1 | contig 26616 bp, 18 predicted proteins | sample SAMEA3663175__metabat2_low_PE_006 | metagenome-assembled genome bin SAMEA3663175 (sample SAMEA3663175) | pig gut metagenome | biome: pig gut; feature: pig-associated habitat; material: faeces | place: Denmark | collected 2012
CTGCGATTGTTCCTACGATTTTTTTCATTATGAAAAAACCTCGGATTTTTTTTTATGAAAAAAATGACAAAAAAAACGGCTCCGAAGGGGAGCCGCTGGGGTATAAAAGTATAATATTTTTTAGTAGCTGTCAGCTGAAACTGCCTGTTCCTGAAGTTCCTGTTTTACACGTTCGCGACCGATTTTTTCAAGTAACTGTCTTGCTTCTGCTTTTGTAAAATAGAGCTGAACTTCAACAGATTTTTCTGCAACATTTGAACCCAAGTCAGTTGCAATATTTTTACAGTCTTTTACGATGATACAGAAGTAAGGAGAATTCTTTTTGAACTCGTAGCCTACGTGGAATTTTGCATCACCATAGTTATTAATCATTGCTTTGATTGTTCCCCATTCAACACGGCAGTTCCCTTTTGAAGTATACATTTTGCGTGTTTTCATTGTTTTGTTTTTAATTAAAACGTGTGCATCAAAATCGGCAAGATATTTTTCAAAACCTTCTGCAATTAATGCTACATCTTTTTCATCAAACATAAAGTCGAAGAATGAAGACTGATAGTAAACCTGAATTCCGACTTTTTTTGTTTTTGGATCAACAAAGATTTCTGCTGTACGAGGTTTGATTCCGTATCCGATTGTTCCTGTTGAAAGTGGAGTCTGTTCATAGAAAATATATTTTTTCTGTTTTGGTTCGAACATTCCTTCGAAGGGATTGTGAATTTTTGACTTTGGTTTAGTAGTCTTTTTTTCTGGTGAAGCTTCTATATATTCGTCTGCTGTTGCCGTAACCGGAACGGCTTCTTCTTCGACGCTTTCAGATTCCTCTGTAACTACAATTGGTGTTACATCTTCTGTAATTTCTTCTGAAACTTCAGCTTCCTGTGCAAATGTAAAAGTTGATGCAAAAAGTAATACTGCTGATGAAAGTAAAACCTTTTTTGAAATAGTGTTGATTTTCATATTTTCCCCTTAGGATTTTTATTAACCTTATATGTAATTAACAATATTATAAACCTTTTGTTACATAAGGTAAATTAAAATAGTAATTGATGTTCCATTAATTGATTAGAGATTAAAAAAAAGGTAAAATGTAAATATGATTTGGACATTTATTAAAAAGAATTTTTTTGATGGCTGGGAAAACATTGGTAATGTTATAGTTGCCAATCTGCTTCAGATTCCGTTTATTGGTTTAATTGTATTGGTTTTGGTTAAGAAGGAATTTAAAGGACCTCTTACTTTTTTTGAAATTATAAATGAGTCAGAAGTTGACGGACCATTTTATTTTTTTCAGACAGATCTTACAAAAGATTATCTGACAAACTTTGATATTATAAAAGCTGCAATTATTTTTTTGAGTGTATTTCTTGCAGTTGTTTTTGCCGCTGCTTATGCAAAAAGTGCATTTTCAATTTCAAATTACGAAAGTGTAAAAGCAGGTGATTACTTTAAAAATATCGGCTGGGCGTTTAAAGAAACTTCTGGACTTGGTCTCGTTATTGCATGTATTGTAATGAGCTTTATTGTAGGAATTCCTGTTTACCTTTATCAGTATTTTCATCTTGGGCAAATGTATGGTTTAATTCTTGCTGGAATTCTTTTCTGCTTTCTTGTGACCATGCTTCTTGCATTGCAGTGGTTTGTTGCACTTAAAGTTAATTTTGGTTTTGATTTTAAAAAGACTTTCAGTAAATGTTTTGTAATTCTTTTTGATAACTTTGGCTTTTCAGTTTTTATGGCTTTTTATTCTGCTGTATTGTTTGCCTTATCTTGTTTACTGTTGTTTTTTATGCCTGGACTTTGTGGAATTAATCTTGGCTATATTAATGCATTGAAGCTTCGTCTTTATAAATACGACTGGCTTGATCAGCATAAAGATTTAAAAAATGCAAAAGACAGAAAAAATATTCCTTGGGATGCTTTGCTTAAAGAGGATAAAGATATCCTTAGCAAGAAATCACTTAAGACAATGCTTATGCCTTGGAAAGATAAAAATGAGGATTAATTATTTTCTATAATTTACGCAAAAAAAAGTAGTAAGCTATTGACATAAATCCTTATATTGTATAATATAAGGACATTACGGCACCCTAGCTCAGTTGGTAGAGCGCACGGCTCATATCCGTATGGTCATTGGTTCAATCCCGATGGGTGCTAAAAAGCAGAAAACGAAAGTTTTCTGCTTTTTTTTTTTGTAAAATGTTTGTGATGTTTTCTTTATCTTAACGCACTTGCTGGTATTAAGGTTTTTGCCAGGTCTACAAGTTCCTTGAGCTGGGCATCTGTGTACGGAATAACTTCATTGTATGCTGGATCGATGCAGTTTTCGTTTCTGAACTGTGCAAATTGCCATGATGCGTCTTGAGGAATAATAGAGGCCATATTTTTGATATCTGTTTTTCCTACAAGACCAGGAACCAGTACGGTTCTTATTTCATAATTTTCGTTACCTAAGGTTTGTATCAGAGCGATTGAGGCATTTATAAGCTCATTAAAATCTGCATGAACGAAATTTGCAACAGGTTTTATTTCGGCATTATAGCGTGAAGGGCTTGTTTTAAAGTCCATGGCTATAAAATCTGGTCGTGTTTCTGGATCAGACAGGAGTTTTTCAAGAAGAAGGGGAAGTGTTCCGTTTGTATCAAGCTTTACACTGTATCCCATTTTCTTTGCACGTCTTATAAGCTCTGGTGTTACAGGATTTAGAAGAGGTTCTCCGCCTGAAATTACAAGACCATTCATTACATTCTTTCTATTAAAAAGATGTTCCAGAACCTGTACGGGAGAAACGAACTGCTGGTTTGATTCTTCTACTTGGGTGTCTTTTGAAATTCCTTTTACTAATTCTACATTATAGCAGTAAGGACAGCGAAGGTTGCAGCCTCTTAAAAAATAAGCACTTGCAACCTTGCCAGGAAAGTCTACAAGCGTTGTTTTAATCAAAACGCCTGTAGATTTTGTTAATAATTCGTCGATGTTATTATTCGAACTTTCAGCCATTTATTATGCCAATGCAACAGCTGGTTCAAAAATTGCTGTAAGTTCTTCAACGTTGTGACCGCGGGCAACTTCTTTACCTTCTGCATTGTATACGATAACTGTAGGAGCTGCAAAAACGCCTTTGAGGGCTGCTTCGTCAAGTCCTTCTATTGTGTCAACATCAATCATTTTACCTGCAAGATTAATGTTTGCCATGTATGCCTTTACTGGTGGACAGTTAGGGCATGTCTTTCTTACGAAAAGTTCATAAGAAGCAAGTTCGTTTGATGTAACTACTGCATCAGTTTTTACAGCTTCTTTCTTTTCTGCTTTTACAGCAGCATTAGCTGTTGTGTTATTTCCGTCGTAGCGGTTTGATGCTTCCAGCGTAAACATTTTGCGAAGCTTGAATTCGTCAGATTTGCCTTTGTTCCAGTTGCGTACAGCACGGTAGTATCCTACGATACGTGCATAAACTTCTGTCTGTGTTCCATGAACATCAGATAATTCCTGCTGAACCTGAGCAATTTCTGCGTTGACCTGATCCAATGAACGTGTTTCCATCATAATATAGTTCCTCCCATTTATGGTACTAAATATAGCGTGATTTTTATAAAAAGTCAACTAGTTAACACTATATTTAGTATCGAAATAATCCTTTTATTTCTTTAGTTTTTTTTATCTTTATATTCTTAAAGTAAAAGCAGCCTACTGTCCGTTTTTTGCTTCAAGAATCTTTCTTTCTGTTTCAAGCTCTGAAAGTCTCTGTTTAAGTTCCATTTCCCGTTCTGCTTTACATTTTGGACACTCAAATACCTGTCCGCTTAAATATCCGTGGATATGGCAGATAGAATATGTTGGTGAAATTGTAAAGAATGGAATTCTATAGTTGTGTGAAATGTTTTTAATCAATTCACCGCAAGATTTCCAGTCTTTGATTGCTTCACCCATAAATACGTGGAACATTGTTCCACCTGTGTATTTAGTCTGAAGTGATTCCTGATGATCCAATGCTTCAAATACGTCTGCTGTGTAGTCAACTGGAAGCTGACTTGAGTTTGTATAGAATGGATCGTCTTTTCCGCTTGTAATGATATCAGGGAACTGTTCCTTGTCATGACGTGCAAGACGGTAAGATGTGCTTTCAGCAGGAGTTGCTTCAAGGTTGAAGAGATCTCCTGTTTCTTCCTGATAGTCCTGCATTCTTTCTCTCATGTGTGTGAGAACTTTTTCTGCAAATGCTTTTCCTTTTGGATCTGTAATATTTACACCAAGGAAGTTAAGACAACATTCATTCATTCCACAAAGACCGATTGTGTTGAAATGGTTGTTAAGTGTCTTAAGGTAGCGTTTAGTATATGGGAAAAGTCCTCCGTCATAAAGGCGCTGAATAACTTTTCTCTTAACGCAGAGACTTTCTTTTGCAAGATCCATAAGGTAATCAAGGCGTCTGAAGAATGCTTCTTCTGAATCAGCAAGGTAACCGATCTGTGGAAGGTTGATTGTAACAACACCGATAGAACCTGTAAATTCATCAGCACCGAAAAGACCACCACCACGACGGCGCAGCTCCCGTTTATCAAGCTGGAGACGGCAGCACATAGAACGCACGTCAGATGGGTTAAGATCTGAGTTTACGAAGTTCTGGAAGTTAGGTGTTCCGTACTGAGCTGTCATTGTAAAAAGAAGCTTTGCGTTTTCAGAAGTCCAGTCAAAATCTTTTGTAATGTTGTATGTAGGAATTGGATAAGCAAATCCACGTCCTTCTGCATCACCTTCAATCATAAGCTCAATGAGAACTTTGTTGATGAGGTCCATTTCTTTCTGACAGTCACCGTATGTGTAATCCTGTTCTTTTCCGCCTACAATGGCTTTTTTGTTCTTAAGGTCGTCTGGACATACCCAGTCAAGAGTAATGTTTGTAAATGGTGCCTGTGAACCCCAGCGGCTAGGTGTGTTTACACCGTAGATGTAGCTTTGGATGCACTGACGAACCTGTTTTTCGTTAAGTTTATCTGCACGGATGAATGGTGCAAGGTAGGTATCGAATGAAGAGAATGCCTGAGCACCAGCCCATTCGTTCTGCATAATTCCGAGGAAGTTAACGATCTGGTTTACAAGTGTAGAAAGGTGAGTAGCAGGGCTTGATGTAATCTTATCTGTAACTCCACCAAGGCCTTCCTGGATAAGCTGGCGCAAAGACCATCCTGCACAGTATCCAGAGAACATAGAAAGGTCATGGATATGGAATGCAGCCGTCTTGTGAGCTTCTTTAACTTCTTTTGAATAAATATTGTTAAGCCAGTAGTTGGCTGTAATAGTTCCTGAGTTGTGGAGGATAAGACCACCAAGTGAGAAGTTTACGTTTGCGTTTTCGTTAACGCGCCAGTCACTTTGACCAAGGTAGCCGTCCATTGTCTTGTTGATGTCAACCATAAGGTTTTTAGCATCACGGACTGCTTCGTGGTGTGCACGGTAAAGAATGTATGCTTTTGCAATATCTACTTCTTTATTTTCGATAAGTGCGTTTTCTACCATATCCTGAATTTCTTCGATTGCAGGAATTGAGTGAGCACGGCGTCCTGCCATGAGTATTCTGATTTTATCTTCAACGCAGTCTGTTAAATGTGAAGCTTTTTCCGGGTTAGGGAATTTTTCCACTGCCTCAATGGCTTTTCCGATAGCCTTTTCAATTTTTGATCTGTCATAAGGTACAACAGATCCTGATCTTTTTACTACGCTTTTAATGAAGTTCTGTGCTTCTGCGTCCTGTGATGTTCCTAAGAAACTTTTCCATTCAGGAAATACTGACTGGTCACTCATTTCAGGTCCCCTCCTATCTTTTTTACCTCGTTTATGAACTCTTCAAGGTTTTCAAAATGTTTATATACTGATGCAAATCTAATGTATGCAACTTTATCCACCGTACTAAGACGAGCAAGTACTAATTCGCCAAGCTCGCTGGTTGTAATTTCTCTTGAAATTCGTCCCTTCATCAAAGCTTCGTCTTCAATTTCGCTGACAATGAGGTCAGTCATTGAAGTTGCAATAGGACGCTTTTCAAGTGCCCGCTCAATTCCTTTTGCAAGCTTTTCACGCTCAAAAGGCTGACGGCGACCGTCTCGTTTTACAACATTAAACGGTTTTTCTTCTATTCGTTCATGGCTGGTAAATCTGTAACCGCATTGAAGGCATTCACGACGGCGTCTGATGATTTCCCCTTCACCTAACGTTCTTGACTCAATTACTTTGTCATCGTTATTGCCACAATTTGGACATCTCATCTTTTTTACCTTACTTCGTATATAGTGTTAAAAGCGAAGTAAGGTCATTATATACCACTAAATATGAATTCACAAGTGAATTTTTGCAGGAATTTACAAATTTGGGAAAAAAAATTGTATTTATCTATACAAGAAAATATATATAGCTGTAAGACATATAAAACATATTAGTAAAAAGCAGAACCATTCACCAAAAATTGCATAAAATGTCAAAAAGTTTCTATATATTGGTATACTGCAGGAAAGTTCATCCTGAACAAACAACGGGAGGCTGTAAATTACATGTCCTGAAGGATCTTCTACAATAGTACAGCCGGAATTTGTAGATCTGACTAATGTTGTCCTGAATTCAATGGCACGGTACCATGCAATTACAAAATGCTGGTATTCTGCTGATTTTTTCTGGCTCCAGGAATCGTCTGTCATATTGACAAAAACCTCTGTTCCGTTCTTTTTAAGACCGGCAAATATATTTCCGAATGCATCTTCAAAGCAAAGAGGTGTGCTTATAACTGCAGATTCTCCTGGATAATCGGATAAAGGAATTTCAAAGGTTTTGAACTCTTTTCCAGGTACCCATCCGACTACAAATCCTACGATTTTCTGTAAAACAGAGCGAAGGACTGCATTTTCTGAGAATGGAATATGCTCTGCAAAAGGAACAAGATGTATTTTTGCATAATAATCTTTATATTCACCATTGGAATTGAATATAATAGCGGCATTGGAAAATTTCCGCTCTTCAAAATTATGGCAGTAAGGAGCTCCAATGATTGTAGGAGCGTTAATCTGGGCGAGAAATGGTAAAAGAGGATTTAATTCAGGGTAAAACCTGTAGTGTACATCAGAGCCTTGTGGGAACGGATAATGAAGAACACCTTCGCTCCAGACTACCAGATCTGGCTTTTTTCCTTCATTTTGAAGTTCTTCAACACCTTTTAATGTAAGGCGCTGGGAATCATATATTGTCTGATCGTCGTCAGGCTGCTTCCATGGATCATAGTTCTGCTGTATAAGGATAGCATTTATATGTTTTATTGGAGTTCGTTTTATGGTGTACTGAAAAAGACCGTAGACAGTTGAAAGTGTAAAAAGCAGTAACACTGAAGAAAATGTTGCTTTATTGCGGCCGAAGATTTCTTTTGCACTATATTTAAGGTAGTCAAGAAGTAAAAATGTCATTGAGGAAGCAAAGTAGCTTATTAAAAAGGTAACTCCACGCACTCCTGTAATGTCAGCAATCTGGGTAATAAGCTTTTGACTGTAGGCACACATAGGGATAGTACCCCATGGGTATGCAAGATAACCTGAGGATTTTACAAATTCCCAGACTGTATATACTGAAGCAAGCCAGATGGCTTTGAATGTGTTGGAGTGTAAAAACTCTATGACAGGTGAATTGTCTGAATTTGAAAAGCTTTTAATGTATGAAGGCAAGCGGAATAATGGTGCAAAAAATGAATGAAGAACCGCGGTACCCAGGGCAGAAGCTCCAAGTGTAAAAAGTGCAAATTCCTTTGAAAATGTAAGCCAGTAGCTTGAAAGAAGATGAGCTGTAAGGCTTTGGATAAAGCAAAGGATAACAGCCTGCTTTAGATTTTTACTTTTTTCCAGAGCAACAAAATGAGGAATCAATGCAATCATACCCAGAATAAAGCTTCCATACTGAAGAAGTTCATTTGGGATAGAAAGGGCAAGAAGAATTCCTGATGTCAGTTCCAGAATTAGTAACGAATAAAAATGCATGAGCCTATTATAATGTTTTGCATATATAAATGAAAGATTATTTAATCAATTCAATTTGATTTATTGAAAAACCTGGGGTATAATAACTATATATAGTAGTGTTAATCCTTGAAATTTTTGATTTTGAAGGGTAACGGATAATTAAATTAAGTTGTTTATTTAAAAGCATTGATTTAAGAAAAAAAACTAAACGGGGTGTGGGAATGAAAGAAATCTTTGAAATACATGAGAAAATATACGGAGAACCGCCAAAACTGGCAGTTGAAACTCCGGGGCGATTTCATCTTTTAGGTGAACATTCATGGTTCTGTAAAGATAAAACACTTTCTATGGCAGTGAATCTTCCTGTCTATATTTCTGTTTCGTTAAGAGATGATTCTGCTGTACATTTCTACTTCCACCAGCTTAATGAAGAGAAGAAAACATCTTTGTCCAGTTTAAGGGTAAAAAAAGAAGACCGCTGGGCAAATAATATGAAGGCTATGCTTTATGGCTTTACATCAGGCGGTTATGAGTTAAAGGGAATGAATTTTACGGTTTATACTGAAATTCTTCCTTCTGCTGGTTTTGGTATTACAACAGCCATTAAGGTAGGAACTGCTTTTGCAATCCGTCAGCTTTTAAAGCTTAACTGTTCAGATGCACAGCTTTTGCAGGTAATTGAAAGAGGAAATAAACTTTTCTTACATACAGGAAATTATATTGCAGACAACTTTGCTGCCTTGTATTCAAAGCCTGGTAACCTTATTCTTACTGATCATGCTGCCGGAACTTATGATTTTATTCCTTTTGATTTTAAGGATAAGAAAATATTCCTTACAGATGCGAAAGTTCCTCGTATTGATATTTGGGATGAAGAATCTATCAGAGAACCTGAGAATGTTCTTCTTCTTGGTGACCTTCGTGAACGTAAAAATACTGTTTACGGCGGATGGCGTTATGAGCAGAGTGCAACAGAAATTAATGAAACACTTTCAATTATTTCTGAAGACACAAAGAAAAAGCTTCTTTATATCATAAAAGAACATCAGCTTGTTATTGATTCAAGAGATGCTGTTATCAATGGAAAATTTGGAACATTTGCCCGTTGTATAAATCAGAGTCACGAAAACCTGAGGGAACTTTATAATCTTTCATGTCCAGAAATTGACTGGATTTTAAAGCGTGTTAATGAACTTGAGCCTGATCTTGAATATATTCATGATCCTGTAACCTGTGGTCGTATTACAGGAAAAGGATTCGGACGCTGTCTTTTTGCAATTATCCGTAAAGAAGATATTGAGACATATAAGAGCAAGCTAGAAGAATATGAAAGAATCTTCGGTTTTACTCCTGAGACATTTGAAGTTAAGCCTGCAAAAGGTGCTCATGTAATCAGAAGCTAGATCTGCTTTTATTCTTAGGGGGCCGTAAATGAATGTTTTAGTAACAAATGATGACGGTTACGGGGCTTGGGGAATTGAAGCTTTAATCAAAGCATTATCTGAACGACATAATGTTTTTGTAATTGCACCGGATGGAAACCGATCAGGAAATTCGCACCATATTTCACTTGGAAATAAACTGATTCTCAAAAAGGCTGGAGCTAATCATTGGGTTAGTTCCGGAACGCCGGCTGATTGTGTTTATTCAGCCACAAAGTACGATATGTTTGGCGTTAAAATTGATGCTGTAGTCTCAGGTATTAATAAAGGTGAAAATCTTGGAACAGAGACTATTTACAGCGGAACCTGTGGGGCCGCCAGACAGGCTGTTCTTGACGGGATTCCGGGAATTGCTGTCAGTATGATGCTGCCGGAGAAAAACCTTGAATGGAACGACAGGGCAAACTGGCATTTTGAAAGCCTTGCAAAATTTGTAAAGGATAATCTTGAAACTCTCAGTTCCCTTTGTGTAACATCAGATAATGGAAGAGGCAGAGATGAACCTTGCGTTTATGTAAATGTTAATGCCTTTAGTTATGATAAATTTTCAGAAGTTGTATTTACAGATTTATGCTTCAGGGAATTTGTAGGCGATAAAATTATTTTAAAACCATTAAATAAAGAAAATACTGCTTTTGAAAGTATTCTTACTGGTGGTGAAAATTGTTCTAAAAACAGAGGTTATTCTGACTATTTGGCCTGTAAAGATGGAAAAATTTCAATTTCCAGAATATATGCAGAACCTCGTACTTGCGGCCTTGAAAACCTTGATAGTATTACATTTTCATTATAAAATAATATTGGGTGGAAAAAATGGCGCAAAACAATATTTTGCAGGAAGGAATAAACCTTTACAATCAGCACAAATATCCTGATTCTCTTACATTCTTTTTAGGGCTTCCTGAAAATTCTGATGTAGACAATATTGAACTGGCTTATTATATCGGTCTTTGTTATGCAAAGATGGAACGATATGATGATGCACTTTTGTATCTTGAACAGGTTGTTACTTCTGGAACAAATATTAATCGCACATTACAGTGCAGGTTTTTGCTGGCTGTAATTTATGCTCTTTCTGGCCGTCGACGTCTTGCTGATTTTGAATTGAATAAGCTTCTTGAAACTGGTTATAAAACAGCAAGTGTTTATGCTTGCATTGCTTATGTCAGCTGGGAACAGAAGGATACTGAAAAGTGTCTTGAATATTATCGAAAATCCCTTGAAACTGATCCGGAAAATTCTACTGCCTTGAATGGGTTAGGTTACGTTCTTGCAACTCAGGATAAAGATTTAACCCAAGCATTAGGTTATTGTAAAAAAGCTGTTGATTATAATCCTGAATCTGCTGCATGTCTTGATTCACTTGGTGTTGTTTACTATAAACTTGGACTTTATAAAGAGGCGAGAAAATATTTGACTAAAGCAGATTCAATTATGCCTGGTAATCCAGATATTATTGAACACTTGCGCCTTCTTGATGAGGTGGAACATAAAAGATGAAAAAGTTTTCTAAATTTAAATTTGTCAGTTTTATTTTTGCCGGTGTTCTTTCATTGGGTGCTGTCAATAATACTTTTGCAGCCTCAAAACTTTTCGAAGATAAAAATAATGATACCGGTTATACCCGTTCAGCAGAAGCAGGAATGGCCGAAGAAGAATTTAGAAAGGGTGTTCTTTCTTATAACCGTGGAATGTTCAATGATGCAATTATGCAGTTTGAAAGAGCATTGTCATATCTTCCAGATGAAAATTTAATTATTGATTGGCTTGGTAAAGCTTATTACCGTGCCGGTATGGAAGGTAGTGCCATTAAGCAGTGGCAGTTTGCCAAAGATGCCGGATACGGTGGACTTGTTTTAGATAACAGAATTGAAATCATTCGTGAACGTCGTGTTACTGGTGTTGATGAATCTTTTGATCGTTATACAGAAGCCGGTGTTTTCTCTGGAATTTCCAGTGAAAATAAATATCTTTTTACTCAACCTATTTCTGTTCTTCCAAATTCTGATGGTACTATCTGGGTAATCTGTTACGGTTCAAATGAACTTATTCAGTTTAATGTAAACGGAATGATTGTTCAGAGAGTAACAGGTCCTTTAAGCGGATTTGATCGTCCTGTTGATATTATCAGACTTCAGGATGGAGATCTTCTTGTAGTTGAAAGTGCAGGTGATAGACTTGCTGTGCTGTCATCAAAGGGTTCCTTTAAAAAATATATAGGTAAAAAAGGACGTGGGGTTGGTGAACTTGTTGGACCTCAGTATGCCTGTCAGGATGAAAACGGTAATATTTATGTAAGTGATTTTGGTAATCGTCGTATTTCTGTTTTTGATAAAGATGGTAATGGAACTTTTACATTTGGTAAAAAAACAGATGGCTTTGACGGATTAAAAGGTCCAACTGGAATTGCAGTTGCTGGTGACAGTGTATATGTTTGTGACAGTGTTACAGGCGCAGTTTATGAATTTGATTTAAGTGGAAATTACAAAGACATACTTGTTAAAGAAAAAACCTTTGAATTTCCTGAAAGCATGAAATATTATGATGGTTACCTTATTGTTTCAGATAGAAAGCATGTAAGTACCGTAGAACTTGGTAGTGGTATTGTTTTTGAAAATGCTTATATGGGAAATTCCCCATCCAGAATTACTTGTGCAGTTCCTGATAAAAATGGAAACCTTATTGTAAGTGATATTCTTTCAAATGATGTATATATAATGGCAAAAATGTCAGAACTTCTTGGTGGACTTTTTGTTCAAGTTGAAAGAGTAAACGCAGAGAATTTTCCTAATGTGACTTTGGAAGTTCGTGTACAGAACAGAAAAAGACAGCCAGTTGTTGGACTTCGTGGGGAAAACTTTTATCTTACGGAACAAAAAAGACCTTGCAGTAATTTTAAACTTAAAGGCAGTGCATCTGAAAATGACACTGAAGACATTGTCTTGATTATTGACCGTTCAATGTATATGCAGGGGTTTGAAGAACCATTGAACTCTGCTGTTCAGGAAATTGCAAAAAACATGCAGGGGGTTGGTAAGATTACTGTAATTAGTGCCGGAGAAATTCCTGTAGTTGAATATAAAGGAAGTCCTGAGGGTCTTCTTAAATTTTCTCATAAAGCACTAAAGTCTAAACTTACTGATCGTCCATGTTTTGATCTTGCTGTAAGACTTGCAACTAATGAATTGATTAATGCAGAACCAAAACGTGGAATTCTTTATCTTACACAGGGTAGACTTGATGATTCAACTTTTGCTAGATATGGAATTTCGGATCTTTCAAATTATATGAATAATAATGGAGTTTCTTTCTCAGTAATTCAGCTTGGACAAGGCGCTGTTGAAGAAGAACTTCGTTATATTGCAAAAAATGTGAATGGTAAAACTTATTATGTATATCGTCCTCAGGGCTTGTCATGTGTAATTTCTGATATGCTGAATGTTCCAAACGGATTATATACAATAACTTATACTTCGTTATTACCTACAGATTTAGGTCGCGCATATCTTCCTGTTGAAATTGAAGTATATCTATTAAATAGAAGTGGAAGAGATGAAACAGGATATTTTTCTCCATTGCAGTAATCCTTTCTTAATTAAAAGTTGAATTTTCCACCAAGACCAAAGGTGAAGTTGAGATTGAAGATTTCATCTTTGGTGTGAGAAAATTCTGCACTAAGGTTTGTTGTTAATGCAAAAGTTTTCAGAAAATAAATCTCAAGATCATGACTAATATCAAAACTCTGGTATTGTCGCAATCTGGCATTTGTTGAATCTGCAAGTTGAGAAGCGACGCTGATATTTAATGAATCATTTCGTAAAATCTTTAAATTAGAATAATCATATTTTTTGTTGAACAGTTTAACGGCCTCAAGTATTGGAGTGAAGTGGCTTGCTCTGTGATAGAGTACAGAGGCTTTTGTGTTCCAGTTATTAGCATCCTGGAATGAAAACTGAAAGCCTGTTCGTATTACATCGTCCACAGTTTGGTAAAAGTTTGCCTGAAGATAAAGGTTATAATTCTGCTTTATGTTTTCCGGTTCAGTTCTTGGTATTTTAAGTGCTGACTGAAATGAGATGTTGTATTCATCTGATTCACACCATTTTAGTAATGGAAAACTTCCGTCTTTTGAGAAAATATTGACTGCTGTATAACCTAAGGTTGCTTTAATCTGGTATGTGTCAGCAATATTTTCTGCTGTAGAAATATCTCTGGCAATAGATAAAGATGCAATGTTAGGTATAAATACATCATATCTGTTTGCAAATAAAGGGCGCTTCCAGCTGAAGTCGTATTTACAGTTATAATTTACACTTTGTGCAATTTCATCAAAAGGAAGTTCACTTTGTTTAGAAGCCCCTGGTATTGTATTTAAAACCATGTTTGCAAGGTCTGCACTGAATAAATCGTAGAATGGTCCTGAAACAAAGTACCAGTTTCGTTTCGAAATTCCCTGACATATATTTTGAATGTCAGTACTATAATCGCCGCCTTTTGTTACATTCTGCACAAGCTTACTGTTTTTACTGTAGGTAAACGAAAAATTCTGGTTGTTAATTTTGAATGGAAATACAGTTGAAAAACCTGTTGTATCAGAAAATATAGTCTGGTTTCCTGAGGAGTATGAGCCTGCTTCGCTGAAATTAATTTGTGGTGCAAAGTTTGCAAAAGGAAGTGATAACGTATTTTTAATTGTTCCTCCTGTGGTGCGGTTTGATGCTTCAGGAGAACCCATGGAGAACTGGAACTTTGTAGAATCCCCATAGCTTTCAAAATAATTGTCACTTTTGATTTTAACTACATCGGCTTTGTATGGCGAAAGTTTTTGATATGCCTTTGCGTCAGCAAGAAGAGAATATTTAATATTATTTCCAATGGTTAAAGAAATTGAATCAGTGTTTTCCTGAGTAACAGACCAGTTATCAGAAGAAATTTTTGTACTGGCTTTTAATATAAGAGGAATTTTTAATGAGCTTAGATTTAATTGAAACCAGTTATTTTTGTTTACGATTGCTTCGTCTATGTTATCTATAAAGCTTTCTTCAAAGGTCAGTAAATTAAATAATGGCAAAGTTGTAGAAATCTGATGACCTGCAGAACTTAGTATATTTTTAGAATCAGCATTTCTTCCGATTTCAGTTTTAAGTTTAATGGATGCAACATTTACATCTGCATTAAGATTTCCTGAAATGCCTAACTTATTTTCAAAATCGCAAGCAGTAAAGAATGTTCCTGACAATTCACTGTTTGCGGATAATGATGGATTTGAGATTAAATCAAAATCACCGATTTTTAGAACTGATCCTTTGTGTTCAAGAGAAACCTTTGTAAGATTTTGTGCAATCAGTTTTGGAGAGGAATCGCTAAGATAAAGTTCATCAATTCCGAAAGTACCTTTTGTGTAGAGATTAGATACTGATTCTCCATTTGGCTTTACAACAGATGATATTTTAATATTCATTCGTGTTGGTATAATGTTTGGATTTATCTGTAATGACGAATATGCAATTTCGTTTCCGTCAATATAGACTTTGCGATTTATACGATCGATATCAAGTCTGTGCATTGAAGATGAAACAGATAAAGTTGAATTTTGACTGATGTATTTACTTAATTCGTTTTGAGAAATAGAAAGCTCTAATGCTTTAGAACCGGTTGTTAAAATTTCTGGTGCATTACGATCTAAAACAAGTGTGAATGCTGAGTCAGAATATGGTCCTGTAAAACTTTTTTTTGAATCGGGGTCAACATTGTAATTAAAATATAAACTTATTTTTTTGTAAGATGATAGGTCGACTTCGTCAAAATATTTCTGAATTGTAATATCTGTATTGTCTGTATCAGCAAAGTTGTGGTTTGATCCGTCCCAGTTAATGTATTGTGCATAGTTTGTATCTTTGTTAAATATTGCAGCATCAGAATTTATTTGTTTAAGCTCTTCTGTGTAAATTGAGTAATAGTCGTCGGCGTATGTAAAAATTCCTTGTGTAAAAGCCTGGTATGGTCCTATAAAGATTGTTCCGCTGCTAAGAATGGCTGAAGAATTTTTCTTTGCTGCTGTAATAATAATCCGGGCATTGTAATTTTCGTCAAAAAATGCTCTGTCAGAGTCTTTGAGAATAACACTTACTGTCTGCCAGCCTTGTGTTTTTACATCTGGAATTAATGAAGGCTGAATAGGAGAAATTACATCTGTATAATGAGTGTCCGATGTATCAAAAATTTTCCAGGTTGGAATATTTCCTTTATGCTCAACTTTAAAATCTTCTGCTGAATTTACTCCAAGCTGAAGATATACTTTAGTTTCAATGTCGTTTTTCTGATTTATAAGGTCAATAAACTCCTGGGATAATTTAACGGCAAGTTCAAACTTTGATGTGTTAGATAATAGATTTTTATTTGCAGAAGTTATGATTGTATTAGAGGCCCATAATATATCACCAGTTGCACAATCCTGATGCTTTGTAAAATTATAACTGACAGGAATGCTGTATCCAGAGATTCCTTTGTCGGTAATTCCTGTCTGCTTTGCAACTGAACAATTCATTGTGTCAGAAAGTTCAATTGCGTAAGAAGAAGCTGTTCGCGGATTGAGAAATGGTGCAAAACCTGGTGGTAAATCTCTTTCTGCATCCTGGATTAAATACGCAGTAGAAGGAGTTGCATTGTCGAACCCGAAAATTCTGTATTTGCCTGAAACATTGTCCTGAGAGAATGTAAGGCCTGTAATATTTGAAGTCTTGATTTTTTCAGAAGTATATGTGATTCCGGTTGACAGTGTTACATAACCAGAGTTAGTTTTTTTATATTCCGCAAAATTATGATCTGGATTAATTGCCCATCTTGAAGCTAAAGCTACATCAGCAGAAAGAGACTCAAGAATGTCGTATTTAAAACCTGATGCAAAAGCAATCATACCTGTCTGATAGTCAGAAGTTTCTTCATACCATGTGATATATAATTTATCACTGTCAGTTATTCCTGAACTTATGGAGATTTCACCGGTTTGTGGATTGTATTTTGCAGTTGAATCAATAACACCATTTTTGTAGACAGTTACAGTTCCTGGAACAGCTTTTGTTCCGATTTCGATCCTTGTGCTCTGAGAAAATGATTTCAGCATTATACAATCATCATTTGAAGATGAATAGCCAAGATAAATTCCAGGATTTATGTCAGCCATAGGAAAGTTGATTTCTGGTGAAAGATATGTAATTTTACCAGAAACTCCTGTAGAAGATAATGTAATTTCCGGATCGTAAATATCGATAAAGGTATGCTTTGATTTAAAGAAATCTGAGTTTAAAATATCGATGGAATTTGCAATCAGTGCTTTATATTTATTGTTTTGATTTTCGGTTGAATATGATGCTACCAAAGCATGTTGAATATCTGATGAACCTCCATCATATCTGTAAGCGGCCTGAAATGGTGAAAAGCCTGTTGTGTTTTGAACAAGAAGCATCTTCTTGTGATTAATATCTGAAAAATATCCATCAATTTTAGTTCCGCTTTTATCGGGAATACTGATAGTTCCGTCAATTGATTTTCCAGAATATGAATATTCGGTAACATTTACTTTTTTAGAAAAGAATTTTTGTATTGAACCAAGATATCCAGAGCCTGGGCTGTTTGATTTTCCGAAAGTGCCTAATTCAGAAGAGAGAAGTGTATATGCATCCTGATCAAATTCCACAATAACTCTTGGAAGAATACCATTGCGTTTTTGAGCGCCGGCATCTGATGAAAGAAGAATCTGATTTTTGTTAGGAAAAAGAAGATAGTCACTTGATGAAAGTTTTTTATAGTGGAAGCCTGCATTATCTGTGAAAGAACCTTCAGGAGATTCGATATAAATCGAAAGGATTTTTTGAATTGAGGAATTTCCTGGTATTATATAAATTGAGCCTGTCAGAAAATTTGATGCTGGAATTTTAATGTTTGTAACAGCATTACGACCATAATAGGTTTTGTCAAATGATGATAACATATCATATCTGATTGCTGCATCAAACCTCCATTTATCTTTTGCAAGACTTGTACTGATACCTGGAGAGTGATTATCTCCACCACCTATTGATCGTGAAAGTGGAGTAAGTGAATAAATTTCAGGAAATACAATGTTTCTGTTTGAAGCTTTAATTTCCTTTATAGTTCCATCTGTGTTGTAACCCACAGTAAAAGTGTTTTTATTAAATTTATCTGCAAAAGCACCCTGAATATAGAAGCAGTTATTTAATAGAAACCATATTGAAAGATCAACTTCCTGTTCAAAAACAGGTGTGTTAAAGGAAGTTGTAAATTCGTTTCCATAGCCGAAGGTTGAAGATACTGTATCGGAAAGTTTCAAGTTCCAGTAACCGTCTGCTAGAAATTCAATTGAAGAGTCTGTTCCAAAGCCAGAAGAAAATAAAGATGTTTTAGAAGAATCCTGTTTGGGCGTCTTTAGAGATTCACCATTTGTTAATGCTGCATTGTTCGAAGTAGATATAGTTTCATTTGGCCTTACAGTAGAATCTGGAGAAGTTGAATAAGATGTGTTTGTAAATGTTAATGCAGTTATAAAAACTAATGCGATAACTTTAAATGTCTTTAAAAGTCGTGCTTTTGAAATTTTAATTTCAGGATGAGTGTTTTCAAGTTGAAGAATTGCTTTTTCAACCTGCTGTTTTTTTATGTTTTCACTTTCAAAAAGTTCAGGCTGGATTAATTCATTGACTGGAATACTATTGTGAACACCAACTCCAAGTAACCTTATTCCACGGCCTGATTCATATTTTTTTTTGAAAAGTAGTAGTATACGTGAATATAAATCTGCTGTGCATAGAATAGGAGTTTCATAAGTCTGCTGACAGTTGACGGTTGTAAAATCTTCGTATCTGATTTTAAGTTGAACTGTTTTACTTGTTATGCTGGAATTTAAAAGTCTGTATGTTACCTGTTCTGATAAATCAAGGAGTGCTGTTTCTATTGTATTTATATCAGTAAGATCAAATTCAAATGTGGATTCCCGACTCAGAGAATGGGATTTTGGTTCTGACCTGAAATTTTCAGGTTCAAGACCACGACTTACATTATATAAAAAGGAACTTGAAGCTTTACCAAAAATGCTTTCAAGAAAAGCTTTAGAATGAATGCTGATATCTTTTACGGTTTTGAAACCTAAGCTTTCGAGGCGTTGAAGAGTTTTTTCACCAACACCCCAAACATCTTTTAACGGTAATTTGGACATGAAGTCTTCTTCTTGTCCTGGTTTTACGCAGAACATACCGTCAGGTTTCTTGATTTCCGAACATATTTTTGCAAGATAAGAATTTGAAGCAATCCCCACAGAAATTGTAAGGCCGGTTTCATTTTTTACTCTGTCTTTTAATTTTTTTGCAGCTTCTTCTGGGGGACCGAATAATCTTTCAGTTCCAGTCATATCAAGACAGGCTTCGTCAATCGAAAGCTGTAATACATCCGGTGAAAAATCGTTGAGAATATTCATTACTTTTTCAGAATATTCAATGTAGCTTTCCATATCAGGTTCAACGAAAATTCCGTGGGGACAAAGCTCATATGCCTTTATGGAAGGCATTGCAGAATGAACGCCGTATTTTCTTGCTTCGTATGAGGCAGTTGATACTACATTTCTTTTTTTATGAGGATCTCCTGAAACTATCACTGGTTTTCCACGATATTCTGGATGAAGCAGCTGTTCAACAGAGGCAAAAAATGCATCAAGGTCTACATGAAAAAAACATTTGCTTTTGTCCATGTTACTTTAGTCCTGTAGAGCTTGCAGAAATTAAAAGTGATGATTTTTCTTTAACAAAAATCTTTCTCCTTGAGCCTGTATTGTTTTCAATAAAACCTTCAGGATAATAATCAGAATCATAATAAGCATAAATATCAACGATACTGATTGCTGAATTATCTGGTGTATATGTAACTGTAAATTTTTCTGGTGGATAGTCAGGAAAATCAAACTGAATCTGATTTTTCTTTCCTGATGGTGTAAAGGTATATGTAGTGTAATAAATTGGATTTTCACTTTCTCCGGAAACAAAAACTTCTACGCGGGTTGCAGGTTTGTTTGTGTTAATCTTAATCTGACGAATTGTTCCACCGTAATAATTTGAGTCACTATATGAGGCTGAAAGGAATTGTGATTGTGGGGCATCAATTACTCGGCCGGCGAAAGTTCCAAATTCAACTTTGTTTTTAAATGTTTTTTGTATCAGCTTTGTAGCTCCAAAAATAAGACCTATAAAAATTCCTACCGTAAGAATAAGTATTAAAGCATAGTAGCGTGGAAACCGCTTTTTCAATTTTTTCTGAAGCTCTGCAATGTTATTCTCATTAGAGGAATTTTGATTGTCCTGGGCAGATGGTAAATTTTCGTTGGTGTTATTTTCTGAAACATAATGCTTCTTTGTCTTCTTTGAAGCATCTTTGTTTTTATGTATCAGCCGAGAATAAATTCTAAGGAGAATGATACTTAATGGAGTAATTGCACAGCTTAAAATCAGGTTGTATAAAGGATTTGCAAATATCAAGGGAAGAATTTGTGTCATTGTTGAATGTGTTGAAATTGCAAAAATCAGCTGGAAGTATGGAATCAATGAAAGTAAAAAGAAAATATATAATGCAATTGAATTTTTAATATGCAATGAAATTGTAATAATTATATAAATTACTGCAAAGAGATAAAAAAGTGAAATGTCGATTGCAGAGAAAATAAAAACATTTAATAAGCTTGAAAGTCTTAAAAGATATTCATAAGTGTAAGAGCCTACATTTTTATGAAATTTTAATTCAAGCAAAAAGAATAGTGAGATTAGTGTAAAGCTTAAAATAACTTTGATTCCAAGAACAGCAAATGGATTGCGTAAAATGTTATTGTAAAGGAGTCTTGCAGGAAATTGTGCAAGTTGCAGACAAACTGTAAGGATGATGATGGTAATAGGAACAAGATAAAGTGTTTTAATTGCACGTTTTGTTCTCAGGGTACGCATGCTATGACCTTTTCTGAAAATAAAGCCTAAATCGCAGATAAAAACAAGACTTAATGTAATCAGAATAAGAAGCAAAGTTATTGTAATGTTTTCAGTAATCCAGAAATGATTGCCGAATAAATCTACCGGAATGTAATGGGTATCATTCTGAAAGTTTGTTCTCTCTGAAAAGGCTTTAAGGAAATCCTGATAAATTTTAATAAGCTGATTTTCTTTCAGTTGATCTTTTTTAATATTCATTTCTACTGCAGGAATATCACGAGTCAGAAATGATGAAAGTATTCTTGAAGATCTTAAAATATCCAGTTTATAAAGTGAAAGATAAAAACTTCCTTTGATTTGAGGATTAATACCATTTTTTTCAAAGCTTGAATTAGTAATATCTACAAGCCATAGAGGACAGACCTGTTTACCAGAACCTGGTGTTAAGGTTGTTATTTTTTTTGCATCAAGATTTGAATAAAGGACACAATAGCTTTCTGTTCCCTGAATTATTTCTGCATAGATTTCAGTTCCTGTCATTTTGTCGTTGCCGGCAATTTGACTTTTATCACAGGCAGTAAGAATAATATTGATGTTAAAATCAAAGTTCTGTTCCTGACCCCATAAGATAAATGGCTCTAGAAATGAAAACTGGTCTATTATATCTTCCTGATTAAAAATAAAAACAACTGTACTGTACTGTCGTTCTTTGTGAATTTCAAAACCTTCCGTTGATTTGATTCTTATAGAAATATTGTACGGAAAATTATCTTCCTGGGTTCGGCAAAGAGCCATCTGTCGTGCCGAAATTCCTCTTGAAGTTAACTCATTGTAAACATAGTCTGAAAGAAAGCGGCCTTTAAGGGAATGTGGGTCCATACCATCGGCGGCTTGAGCATGAAAGCTTGAAATGAGAAAAAGGAATGAAAATATACTGATAATCAGTCGCCGAAACTTCATATATAATAGAATAAACTAACATCGAATTATCTTCAAGTGATGAAAAAATTGGAGAATGATGCTGTATTTTATTTAATATTTTCAATTATATTGCATAAATATTCCAAAATAGGATATATTTTGCTTATGGTAGTAATGAAGTTCGGTGGTTCTTCTGTTGCAGATGCAGATCGTATCCGCCATGTCGCATCAATCATCAAAGCATATAAAGATGAAAAACCGGTTGTTGTCCTTTCTGCTATGGGTGACACAACTGATCATTTGTTGGAAGCAGCAGATCTTGCTGTTAGTGGAAAAGTTGATATTTCTGGAGTTGAAAAACTTCACAGAGAAAGTGCTGATAAGCTTGGAATTAAAATTGAAGCTATTGATGACCTTCTTGAAGAATTGAGTCAGCTTTTGACTGGTATTTCAATGCTTAAAGAACTTACTAAACGCACAAGAGACTACCTTGTTTCTTTTGGTGAAAGAATGTCAGTTCGTATGATGGCAGCCTACCTTACAAACCAGGGAATTCCTGCTAAGTTCTATGATGCATGGGACATTGGAATGATCAGCGATTCAAACTTTATGGCTGCTGAACTTCTTGATGAAGTTTGGGAAAACATTCCTGCACATTTAAACGGATATAAAGACGGTAAAGACAAGGAAATTCCTATTGTAACAGGCTTTATCGCAAAAGATAAAAAAGGAAACATCACAACATTAGGCCGTGGTGGTTCTGACCTTAGTGCTACAATGATTGGTTCTGCAATGAAGGCTAAAGAAATCCAGACATGGAAGGACGTAGACGGAATTTTGACAGCAGATCCACGTGTTGTAAAAGAAGCTCATCCAGTACCAGAAGTTACATACGAAGAAGCTGCCGAACTTGCATACTTTGGAGCTCAGGTTCTTCACCCACGTTCAATGATGCCTTGTATTAAAAGCGGTGTTCCAGTTCGTGTCAAAAACTCATATAACATCGAAAGCCCAGGATCTATCATTGTAGAAAACCATTCTGGCGAAGTTCCAAAGGTAACTGCAATCACTTCTGTTAAGCATGTTACTTTAATTGATATTAATTCAACACGTATGCTTGGAAGCGCAGGCTTCTTGGCTCACGTATTCAATAATTTCCTTAAATGGGGAATCAGTGTTGATGTAATTGCTACATCAGAAGTTTCTGTTTCCCTTACTGTTAACGGAAAAACTGATCTTACAGGACTTTTGCAGGATCTTGATCATGTTGCAGATGTTGAAGTTCAGAAAGACAAGTCAATTGTTACAATCATTTGTGATGCAGATCATTCAAGTGCAATTCTTGCAAGCGGTTTTGGTGCCCTTGCAGAAGCGGGAATCAATGTTCAGATGATTTCACAGGGTGCTTCAAAGGTTAATATTACAGTAATCTGTGATGACGATGAAGTTAACCAGGTTGTAAATACATTACATAAAGCATTCTTTGGTTAATGACTTAAGCACAAGTGAGAATTTGCCTGTGCATTTTTAATTTTAATAAGGTGGAATTATGAAAATTGCAATTGTCGGCTATGGAAAAATGGGTCACATAATTGAAAATTCAGCAAAGAACTTTGGACATGAAGTTGTTGCTACAGTTGATATTATTGCTAAAGATGCAACTAATCTTGTACCTCAAGGCGATTATGATGCAGTTGCAAAAGCCGTTAAAGAAAGCGGAGCAGAGGGCGTTATTGAATTCTCGCATCCATCTTCTGTAATGGGAAATGTAAATGCCCTTATTCCACTTGGAATTCCTGTAGTAATCGGAACAACAGGTTGGAATGACAAACACGCTGAAGTAAATGAACTTGCTTCTAAATGCAATGGTGTTGCAATGACAAGTGCAAACTTCTCAATCGGCGTAAATATGCTTTACAAAATCATTGAAGAAGCTGCAAAGCTTGTAAGTCAGTTTGATGAATACGATGCATCGGTTTCAGAAATTCACCACAATCAAAAGGCTGACAGTCCAAGTGGAACTGCAATTGATATTGCAAAGCATCTCCTTGCAAACTACCCAAAAAAAGATACAATCGTAACAGACCCATTCCACCAGCGTCCTAAGGCAAACGAACTTCATGTTGCCAGCATGCGAGTTGGTTCAGTTCCTGGAACTCACACTGTTTACTTTGACTCAAATGCTGACACAATTGAAATTACACATAGAGCAAGAAGCCGCGAAGGATTTGCAAACGGTGCAGTTCATGCTCTTGAAAGACTTACAGAGTATGTAAATAACGGAAAACTTGCAAAAGGCCGTTTATACAAGATGGAAGACTTGTTCTAATAGGGAATCTGAGGTAAAATTAAAGTATGTACGATAACAAAGGTTGTGATTTGCTCGATTACGACGAATCAGATTTTAATACAGTAATTGCTTCTGACATTTCATTTTCCGGAAAAATCCGTTTTACAAAACCATTCATGATTAAAGGAAATGTTTCAGGACTTATTCAGGCTGACAGTGATCTTGTGATTGCACAGGATGCAGTTGTTAAAGCAGATATTTTTGCTGAAAGGATTCTTGTTCGTGGCAAGGTAGAAGGAAATATTACAGGCCAGTCAATGGTTTTTGTAACTTCAAAAGGATCTGTTTCAGGAGATATTACTTCTAAACAGGTTGTTCTTGAACCAGGAAGCAGTTTTTCTGGTCGTTGTACGATGGTGAAAGATGAAGCGTAGTATCTGTTTAATTTTATTATCTTTACTTTGTGTAAGTGTTTTTGCTCAGAAAAAAAAGGACGCACTTGTTCTTTATCAGCATAAGAATTATAAAGAAGCAATTGCGGTTTGCGAAGAAGAACTTAGAGCTGATCCAAACCGTGTAGAAGCCTTCGTAGTTCTTTGCTGGAGTCTTATTGGTAATGGAGAATATCCACGTGCTGAACAGCGTGCTTACGATGGACTTAAACTTGCCCGCTATGATATTCGTTTAATTGAAGTTCTCGGTGAAGCAAAATATTATCAGGGAAAAAATGAAGAAGCTTTGAAGCAGTTCCAGGAATATATTTCAATTGCTCCAGACCGTACTGGGGATCGTGTTGATGTTGCATACTACTTTATGGGTGAAATTTACATCCGTCAGACAAAGTTCCAGCATGCAGACATTGCACTTTCTGCAGCAGTAAGAAAAAGACCTCTTTCTGATGTATGGTGGACACGTTTAGGTTATGCCCGTGAACAGGCCGGTAACTACGCAGAAAGCCTTACAGCCTATGAAGAAGCATTGAAGCTTAATCCTTCAAAGACTGATGCAATCCGTGGAAAAGAACGCGTTCAGGAACACACAAGATAAATTAATCAGTTAATCGAAAATTCATGAATAAAAAAATTCATATTGAAACATTAGGCTGCAGATTAAACCAAATTGAAAGTGAATCTGTGGCCGCTTTTTTTTCTGACGATGGTTTTACTGTCGCAATGAAATCAATTACATCTAAAGATAAAGAAGACTCAGACTGTGTTTTGTGTGTTGTGAACACATGCACTGTAACTGCAAAGGCAGAGCAGAAGGCACGTCGTATTATTCGACTTCTTCTGAAAAAATATCCATCATCAATTGTCGTTGTAACAGGTTGTTATGCCCAGGTAAATAAAGAAGAAATTTCAGCGATTGACGAAAGGGTAGTCGTTTTACCGGGTCGAGTTAAAAGCCGCCTTGCCGATGTTCCATCAATTGTAAGCTCTGTATTAATTGAATCTGAAAACAATGTGGAATTAATTCAGAAAAAAATTAAAGAACATCTTGAAAGCAAAGTTTTGTTCAAGCCTGTTACAGATACAAGTGAAAATCCATTTAAACTTGCAACTGATACATTCCTGCATCATTCAAGATCTTCAATCAAGATCCAGGACGGATGTAACTGCCGTTGTTCTTACTGCGAAATCTGTATCGCCAGAGGAAAATCTGTTTCACTTGAAGTTTCAGAAGTGTTGAAGCAGGTTGAAAAATTAATTGCAGCAGGACAAAAAGAAATTGTAATTACTACGGTTAATATTGCCCAGTATAAATCAGAATATGAAGGTAAGATTGTAGACATTGCAGGTCTTCTTGAAATTCTTTTAAACAAGACAAAAGGTGTTTCTTTCAGATTCTCAAGCCTTTATCCACAGATTGTTGATGAAAGACTTTGTGAGCTTATAAAAGATGAAAGAGTTCGTCCACATTTTCATTTATCAGTACAGAGCGGAAGCGACGAAGTACTTTTGAAAATGAATCGGCCATATAAAGCACAGGCTGTAATTGATGCATGTAACAGATTAAAGGCTGCAAAGAAAAATCCATATCTTGCTTGTGACATAATTGCAGGATTTCCTGGTGAAAGGGATGAAGATTTTAAGGCTACAATGAATCTTATAAAAGAATGTGGCTTTACATGGGTTCACGCTTTTCCATTCAGTCCACGACCTAATACGGTTGCGTTTACAATGAAGCCAAAGGTTCCGGAATTTGTTACAGGCAAAAGAGTCGATGAACTTCTTGAATATTCCTTTGAAAGTAAAATCAATTATATCAATTCATTGAAGGGAACTGTTCATAAAGCCATTGTTGAGACAAGTCACAATTTAAATGCTCTCAAAATCCGTGATGGTAAAAAAGTTGTCCATGCAGTAAGTGATAACTTTTTACATTGTGTTGTATTGATTGATGACGGTAAGAAAATTCCTTTTGCTGGTAGTGAAGTGGATGTGGAAATTGTTTCACCTTTGGTTGATGAGATCAAACGCAATGGTGAACAGGAAGTGCTTGCGCGATTGACATAGATGGTGGGATTTGAACAATTGGGTGATTAAAAAGATTCCCTGTTAATATAACATGAAATCGAAAACTGCAAAAAAAAAGGTTTCTGTATATCAGAAACCTCATCTTGAGCTACACAGGATTCGAACCTGTGACCCACGCCTTAAAAGGGCGTTGCTCTACCTACTGAGCTAGTAGCCCATCCACTCACTTCGTGAATGTATTAGTACTATATACTTTTGGATAAAACGTGTCAATAACTTTTTGTTTATTTTTTGAATTTTTTTGATTATTTTTACCTTTAATGTGAAATTTGAAATCCAATCTGTGGCGACAATAAAAGCCTGAGAAATCCTATAAACGTCTAATAGTAGCCTTCTGTAAAGATAAGCATTAGACCATTGAATAAATCTAGGCCATGAAAATTCCTCTTTACCAAAGCCCTGGTAACTTGTAAAGATTAATTCCCCACTTTTCTGTCAGAAATTGCAACATTTTTT
>SAMEA3663175__coassemble_129_pt1 | contig 21173 bp, 15 predicted proteins | sample SAMEA3663175__metabat2_low_PE_006 | metagenome-assembled genome bin SAMEA3663175 (sample SAMEA3663175) | pig gut metagenome | biome: pig gut; feature: pig-associated habitat; material: faeces | place: Denmark | collected 2012
CGCAGGTGCTATCAGTGTAACACCACCAATGACACTTAAGGCAATTGCCGTAAAGAGCGGCATGAACGACAGTGCTGTTGCAAGTGTTAGTTATACAATAAAAGGAACAGTAGCAACTCCAGAATTCAGCGTTGCTTCAGGTGCAGTTAACAGCGGAACAAGTGTAACAATCAGTTGTAGTACAGAAGGAGCAAAGATTTACTACACAACAGACGAAACTGAGCCAACAGCATCTAGCACAGAATACGCAGGTGCTATCAGTGTAACACCACCAATGACACTTAAGGCAATTGCCGTAAAGGACGGAATGAACAACAGTGCTGTTGCAAGTGCTAGTTATACAATAAAACCAGATTACAGCAAATGTGCAGTAGGAGACTTCATCTTAAAAGACGGAACAATTCTGTCTAAAGATAAGACTCCAGAAAAAGATACAGTTGCCGCAGTAATCGTACGTGCTGATACCTTAACAAAACCAGCCCTTGGCGTAGGAATTGTTCATAACAAAATGGCATGGTGCACAAGTAGTGCCGCAGGTTACAGCACAAACATAACTGCTTTGCAGGGAGATTTAACAAGTGACTACATGGACGGAAGCGACGGCTGGGATAAACTAAAAGCAGCCTGTTCTGATGCAAAGAATAATCCTGAGAATTACCCTGCATGGAACTATAGCTTAACTTATGCTGAAACAAACGGCCTTACAGGAGACCTTGCAACAGGCTGGTATTTACCAACTGTGGCAGAACTGTACACAATCTATCAGAACAAAACTGCAGTAGATGCAAGCCTTTCAAAAGTAGGCGGAAGCACATTTGGCACAAGCTGGTACTGGTCTTGTTGTCAGGGCCCTTCCGGCATTAATATCGCCCGGGTACTGAGTTTCGACCTTGGCTATATGTACAACAACGCCAAGTACGACTATGGCAAAGTTGTTTGTAGTGTTAGGGCTTTTAACTAGTGCTGCGTAGCGGCACGGATTTAACTATTTAACAATTCTTGAATTTCCGCGTTAGCGGAAATTCAAGAAGGAAAAATTATATGGCTTTGTATTATGACTTACCTGTTTTTAAAGATGTATACCAGATGACTTTAAGAGTATTCCAGGTAACAACAAATTTTCCTCGGGAGTACAAGTTCACACTTGGTCAAGACCTAAAGCGGGATTGCATTTTGCTAGTACGTTATATTTACAGAGCCAATAAAACAAAAGACAAAACTGTTTACTTAGAACAGTTTTTGGACAGCTTTGAGGTTGTTAAATTAGAATTAAGATTATGTAAAGATTTGCATTTAACAACCGTAAAGCAGCAGTCGGAATTTGCTGTTTTTATGGACAGTATAGGAAAACAGATTACTGCCTGGCGTAATGCCGGTAGCAATAAATAAGTGCAGTTTGCACTTAAGCCAGAATTTTTAGGGTTGCACAATTAGTTTTGTGGACTTTAAGGAGTGAGCTAGCTTTTTGCTTAAAAGGGCAGGTGCGCTGGAAACAAAAACTACAGTAACCAATCTGTGGGACCATTTGAGAGTCTTTTCTTCCAGTAGTAAAAGCTGATAAACGATTCCGTTTATAACAGGGTAAGCACTTGCGTTTACTGGTCTTGTTGTCAGAACCCTTCCAACAATAATAACGCCCGGGAACTGAATTTCAACAATGGCAATATGAACAACAACAACAAGAACAACAATAACAATTATGTTTGTAGTGTTAGGGCTTTTGAGCAAAAGCTCTGGCTGTCAGAAATGGCAGCCACTTTTTTTTATGAATAATCTGACAGTCGAAGAAGTATTTGAAGCATATTACGAATGCAGAAAAACAAAACGCTATTCTTATGGAGCATTAAGTTTTGAAGCAAATTACGAAGAAAATCTTGTAGAATTATACTCAGAATTAAAAAATCAAACATGGAAACCAGGTAAATCTACCTGCTTTATTGTGAATCAACCTGTAAAACGAGAAGTTTTTGCAGCACCATTCAGAGATAGAATTGTTCATCATATTCTAATAAGAAGATTGAATCCATATTTTGAAAAATACTTTATAAATGATTCCTACGCTTGCAGAGAAGGTAAGGGAACCCATGCAGCAATAGAGCGTGCAGCTCATTTTGTACGTTCTGTCAGCAAAAATAATACACAATCAGCTTATGTATTAAAACTTGATATAAAAGGTTTTTTTATGAACATAAATCAAAAACTTTTATATGAAAAACTTGAAGCCTTTATTATAAAAGTAACTGAAAAGAATCCGGAAATGGACAGGAATTTTTTGCTGTTTCTTTGCCGTCAGATAGTTTTTAATGATGTCTGTAAAGACTGCATGATTCGCAGCCCATTAAAAGAATGGGATGATTTGCCACAGGATAAAAGTCTGTTTACGGCAAAAACCGATTGCGGCTTGCCTATAGGAAATTTAACAAGTCAGGTGTTTGCAAATTTTTATCTTTCAGAGTTTGATCATTTTATTAAACATAAACTTAAAATAAAAAATTATGTTCGTTATGTAGATGATTTTGTAATAATTCACCCGAGCAAAAAATATCTTAAAACATTAATTCCTGTTATAAGGCATTTTCTAAAAGATAAACTTTTAGTTAAACTTCATCCTAAAAAAATCTATTTACAAAATGTTAAAGTTGGTTTTCCTTATTTAGGCTGCTTTATAAAACCAGAATTCATAACAATCAATAAAAGGGTAAAAAATAATTTTACAGAAAAACTTAAAATGTTCTGGATGCTTTGTGAAGTTTCAAAGCCTACAAAAGAACTAAAAGAAGAAATACGGGCAAGTTTAAATTCATATCTGGGAATAATGCTGCATTATAAAACATGGCTTTTTAAGAGTAGACAAATAAATCGATATTTTTCCTCATATTTGAAAAATCACTTTTCTGTAGAATATTCTTGTAGGAAAATTAGTTTAATGTAATTAGATGGATTCTTAGATATCAAAAAAAAATCGAGGTCTGTCCCTGACTCGTGCTGAAAACTTGAATATCAATGAATGTTTTGTTTGCACGAGCCGTGAGTTTTTTTAACGCTTCGCAAAAAACTCACAAAAAATTAAGCCCGTTTTTATATTTTGTGCTATATTGATTTGACGAAAAAGCTAGTTGGTGGTATATTAAAAAAAGAGGAAATGCCCGAACATCGGGTTATCTCCACATTTGGTGAATAGCCGCCACTAGTGGGGCAAACTTTGGCGGCTATATTTTTACTCTTTTTTATCTTTTAGATAAGAGAGCACTGGTCGTAAGCAAGTGCTTGCTTACCGAGTTTTGCTTTGGTCGCAAGGCTTCCATTTTTGCTTTGCAAAAAACAGCAAAACTCGCAGTTATGTGATAAAAGCCTCCCAAAATTGAATTCCAGCAAAAGCCAGTAGAGTTTGGGAGTTAACCGCCAGTTCAGGCACTTCCAAAGTCAATAGATAAATATTATATTTTTGTATAGTAGTATTGTTTTACCATCGGATTTTAATGCAATATATAACCTTATGCTTCCTGCTAGCGGCAAATCCAAGAAGCGCACCAAAAAAGCTAAATAAAAACTGTTGTATTTTCCAAACTGTGATAAAATAAATGCATCTATTTCTTATAGTTTTTTCAGGAGATACAATGAAACATAATATTAAAGATTTAGTTAAACAGATGACACTTGAAGAAAAAGCAGGGCTTTGTTCTGGTCTTGATTTCTGGCACACAAAACCTGTTGAACGTCTTGGCATTCCGTCAGTAATGGTAAGTGATGGTCCTTGTGGACTTCGTAAACAGGACGATAAGGCTGACCATCTTGGTGTAAATGAAAGTATCAAGGCTGTCTGTTATCCCAGCGGCTGTCTTACAGCATGTTCCTTTGATCCTGAACTTCTTGAAAAGGAAGGCGCAACAATCGGTGATGAATGTCATGTTCCAGCAATGTTGATGAAAGAACAATCCGTGAAATTTATTTTCCTGCATTTGAAAAAACTGTAAAGGAAGGAAAGCCTGATACAGTAATGTGTTCATATAACAGAATTAACGGAGTGTTTGCTTCTGAAAATAAATGGCTTTTGACAGATGTTCTCAGAAAGGGATGGGGCTTTGACGGATATGTAGTTTCTGACTGGGGGGCTGTAAATAAGCGCGTTGAAGGACTTGTTGCAGGTCTTGATCTTGAGATGCCTGATAGCGGTGGAACAACTGACCGTCAGATTGTTGAAGCTGTTAAAAGCGGAAAATTAAAACAGTCTGTTCTTGATAAAACCGTAGAACGCATTCTTCGCATTGTATTCAAATTTGTAGATGGTAAAAAAGAAGGAAATTTTGATAAGGAAGCTCATCATAAACTCGTTGCAGAAATTGCAAAAGAATCAATGGTGCTTTTGAAGAATGAGAAGAATATTCTTCCACTTAAAGAAAAAGATGCAGAATCAATTCTGTTTGTGGGTGAGTTTGCAAAAACTCCTCGCTATGAAGGCGGTGGAAGTGCTCACATCAACACTTGGAAAGTAACTTCTGCCCTTGATGCTGCAAAGGCTTGTGGATTAAAAGTAAATTACGTTCAGGGTTATGATGTAAAAGAAAAAAAAGATAAAAAGCTTTTGCCAGAAGCAATTGAAGCTTCCAAGAAAGCAAAAACAGTCGTAATCTTTGCAGGACTTCCTGACAGTTACGAAAGTGAAGGTTATGATAGAAAAGACATGAAGATGCCTCAGAATCAGGATGTGCTTATTTCTGAAATCGCAAAGGTAAATAAAAACGTTGTTGTAGTTTTGCATAACGGTTCACCTGTTGAAATGCCTTGGGTAAATGATGTAAAAGGAATTCTTGAAAGCTATCTTGCAGGTGAATCAGTTGGAACAGCACAGATTGATCTTCTCTTCGGAAAGGCAAATCCATGCGGTAAGCTTGCTGAAACTTTCCCTGTAAAAACTTCTGACAATCCTACATTCCTGAACTTTCCAGGAAACGGACACGATGTAAATTACGCATAAGGAATATACATCGGTTACCGTTATTATGACAAAAAAGAAATGAAAGTTCAGTTCCCATTTGGGCATGGATTAAGCTACACAACCTTTGAATATTCCGACCTTAAACTTTCATCAAAAAATATTCTTGATACAGACAAACTTGAAGTTAGCGTAAAAATTACAAATACTGGAAAAGTTTCTGGAAAAGAAATCGTTCAGCTTTATGTATCAGAACTTACAGGAACACATGAAGACCGTCCGGTAAAAGAACTTAAAGCGTTTACAAAAGTTCAGCTTAATCCAAAGGAATCTAAAGTTGTAACAATGACTTTGGACAAACGATCGTTTGCATTCTGGAATACAGAGATTGGAGACTGGTATGCCCCAACAGGTGAATATTTAATCTCTGCAGGTGCATCTTGTACTGACATCAGATTGAAAGCAAAAGTGAATGTTACATCGACTGCAAAAGGTGTTTTCAAAATTAATGAAAATACAGTTCTTGAGGAAATGCTTGAACATCCGGTTGCAGCAAAATGTGCAGAACCACTTGTTAAAAGCTTTATGGATGAAATGCTGGGTGACAGAAGTGAAAGCGAAAAGGAATCAGTAAGTGATGAAATGATGCTTGCAATGCTCCGCTCAATGCCTCTTCGTGCGTTAAGAAGTTTCATTAATATGAAAGATGAAGAAGTTGTAAAATTCATTGAAGAGACAAATAAAGAATTGTCAAAATAAAAGGCTATGTCTGTAAAAAGTGTCGTGTATCTGCAAATGACATTCGCTATAAAGTATCTGAATAATTACTTGGTCTGGAATAACTTCTTGAATTACGCTAAGGAAAGTTATCCAGAAAAAACTACGGTTTTTGCCGATTTCGGATGGATTTCAGATAGCGATGCTTATAAGCCAAATCCCGGACTTGAACCGAGTACCTGCTCGTTACGAGGGAGCTGCTCTACCAGGTGAGCTAATTTGGCAAATATAAAAAAACAGACTAAACCTCTAATAGTTTAATTTGTTTTATTTTGAATAAAATAAAAATTAGTTGTTTGAAATTTTCGAATCAACGATGCGTTTCATATCCGAAATATTTGTTACAACCATGTAGTTATCATGAACTTCAACTTTTCTCTTTTCAACATATTTGTTTATTTCATCACGAGTTACTTCAGGAGTTAAGCCTGACCAATGAGAAATATCCTGAACTGTAATGTTGAACTTACGCTGATGTTCCATTGGGTTAGAAACAGGATTCATTTCATCATACATGAGGAATACATCTGCAATACGAGCAGCGTAGTCTTTAATAACAAGAATTCTTAAACGGCGTTTCTGATCGTATATTCGTTTACAGAAAAGTTTAAGAAGAATAAGTGCAAGCTGAGGATTTCCAGTAATCAAAAGTGCAAAGTTTTCTTTATTGAATTCAAGACATTCTACAGGGCCAATTGCCATACATGTTGCAGAGCGTGGGGAATTATCGAGAATTGCCATTTCTCCGAAAAATTCACCTGGCTTCAAAATGTCGAGATTTTTCTTTGTGCCGTTTACACATTTTACAAGCTGAACCTGACCAGACTGAATCAGATAGAAACTGTTTCCTGGTTCAAATTCACTGATGATAACCTGTTCCGGTTCATAATGTTTTTTGAAGCGTTCAAATGCTGGAAGACTGAACTGGGCAAGGGCACCATCTGTTGTAACAGAAATTTCATTTGCAGCATTTCTTCTTGCCGCAAGTTTTTCTGCACGGATTTTTGCATCAGCATAAATCTTTGCAACAGAATCTTTGTCTGGAGCTGTTGGATAGTTTGTAAGATATTTTATACAAACATCACAGCATGCACGATACTGTTCGTCTTTATAGAATGATTTTGCAACTGAGAACATTCCATCTGCCTGATCAGAATCTATTTTATTCTTTAAAATGCTTTCTGTTTTTTTGTGTATCTGACGAAGTTGACCAGAGAATACACGAAGCATTTTCATAATAACATCTTTATTCTTTGAGAAAATTGCTTCGAATTCCTGAAGTGTCATTGTAACAACGATTGAGTCAGAGAGGGCAGTAGCAGTTTCTTCACGTGGGAATCTTCCTAAAGAAGATTTGGCACCAAAAAATTCACCATTTTTAACCCGTTCAGTAACAGGATTTCCTGTTTCAACATCGATGCTTGTAAGAATTACGCATCCTGTCTGGAGAATGTAAATTCTTTCATCTTTGTCGCCTGCAAAATAGATAATTGAACCTTTTGAATACTGCACTGCCCTTGGCATAGAAAAACCTCAATCTTTTTTATTTAAAACACATCTATTATATTAAAAAATGATACCACATTATGTCAAAAAAATCCATTTTATGCTATATTTTTTTTATGATTGATTTGCACACACATTCCACAGCTTCAGACGGAATCTATTCACCTGAGGATCTCGTTCAAAAAGCTCAGGATCGTAATATAAAGGTTCTGGCCCTTACTGACCATGATACAATTGACGGCTTAAAAGAAGCAAAAAAGGCATGTGATAAGGCCGGTATTATTTTTGTTCCCGGCACAGAGCTAAATATAGAATGGCCTACCGGGGAATTTCATCTTCTTGGACTTGGGTTAAAAAAAATCAGTCCGGATTTGCAGACTATTTTAGATGAACTTCGGGAAGGCCGCGACGGGCGAAATCGTGAAATCATCGAAAAAATGCGTGAAGCAGGCTATGATGTAAGTCTTGAAGAAATTCAGGCTGCAAACAGAACTAAATGTCTTGGCCGCCCTCATTTTGCTGCATACATGGTAGAAAAGAAAATCGTAAAAACTCGCCAGATGGCTTTTGATAAATATCTTGGTAAACACTGCCCATGGTATGTTGACCGTGTAGGCGCTGATTTGAATAAAGCCATTGAAGCGATTAAATGTTCCGGTGGAATTCCTGTGATGGCTCATCCTCTTTCAATTTATGTCAGCTGGGGTAAAATCCGCGGTGTAATGGAAGATTTAAAAGAGCGGGGAATTGTTGGGCTTGAAGCATATCATCCTGGAGCCAGAACAAGTGAGTGTCAGCGTCTTGAGGAACTTGCACGGGATCTGGGATTTATTGTTTCTGCCGGAAGTGATTATCATGGCGAAGCAGTGCGTACAGACCGCCGTATCGGTCACACTTGCGGTGGCTCTAAAATCGAAGACCGTTTCTATTTTGACGAAGTACTTCCTGCAATTCAAAAAAATTGTGAAGAATACGGTATATCCGACGACTATTCATTTTGGGATTAGTCAAAGGGAATTTTGAAATTCCGTGACACAATCAATTTAAATTTTTTTTTCTCAAAATATTGTGCGTAAAAATTCAAAATAAATGAATGATATCTTCAGACGAAAGTTTGAGGTTTGTTATGCAGATATTTTCTTTTTCTCCATTTGGTTATGAAGGTTCACTTGTTACAGTTGAAGTAGACTTGAGGCGTGGTATTCCTGCGGTCGATATTGTGGGACTTGCGGATGGCGCTGTTAAGGAAAGCCGGGAGCGAATGCGTTCTGCTATCAGGAATTCAGGATATGAGTTTCCGATGGAGAGAGTCTTGATCAGCTTATCCCCTGCCGATTTAAGAAAAGAAGGCGCAGGTTTTGATCTGGCTGTTGCTTTGGGTGTATTGAGTGCTTCTGAAAATCTGAAAGGCAAAAGCAAAGAAATTTCGGGACTTGAAAATTCCTTGATTGATGAAGACATACTCGTAATGGGTGAGTTGGAATTGAGCGGGCATTTAAGACCGGTAAGAGGTGTGCATGCGGCAGTAAGTACGGCAGCTTCCTGTGGAATACGGTTCTGCGTTGTTCCAAGAGAAAATGCGGCTGAAGCCCGTGAGGTTTCTGGAATGAAAGTTTTTGCGGCGGAGAATCTGGAAGAAGCTTTTGAGGCTGTTCATAATGCTGATGTTTTTACGTCCGGTCTGGATTGTAGAAATGAAGATGAAATTCCTGTTGGATTTGAACTGATTGATGGTGTTTTGTTTTCTAAGGCAAATGACGGTTTGGATTTTTCTATGGTGAAAAATCAGACAGTTTTGGTGAGGGCATTGCAGATTGCAGCTTGTGGTGGTCATAATGTTTTGGCATTTGGCCCTCCTGGTTGTGGTAAGACAATGTGTATGCAGCGCTTTGGTGAGCTTATCCCTGCACTGACTGTTGAAGAAGCTTATCCTGTTACAAGAATTTATTCGCTGGCCGGAATTTTGAATGGTAAGAATCCATTGATGAGAATACCTCCGTTCAGGATGCCACATCAGACAGCTTCGATTGAAGGTATGTGTGGTGGCGGAATAAACTGCAGGCCTGGAGAAATTTCTCTCTCTCATAATGGTGTTTTGTTTTTGGATGAGGCGGCTGAATTTAGAAGTTCAGTTTTACAAATGCTGCGAGTTCCTCTGGAATCAAGAAGTATTACGCTTTGTAGAGCGGGCAGAAGTACTACTTATCCGGCAGGCTTTCAGTTGTTGATGGCCACCAATCCGTGTCCCTGCGGAAATTATGGTTCTGAATCCAGAATCTGTTTATGTAGTGCCCGGGCGGTGGAAATGTACTGGAAAAAATTTTCCGGACCTTTGTTGGATCGCATTGATATCCGCGTTAAAGTCGAAGGCAATTCTGGTAATAACAGAACTGGTGAGATGAATGAAAAATCTGCTGACATCCTCCCTTTGTCCACAAAAGAACTTCGTAAAAAAATTGCCTGTGGTATTAAAACTCAAAGAAGCAGACAAGGATTTAAGAATGCTATGATGAAGCCAGATGATATTCTTAAATTTTGCAGCTTGAGTAAAGACGCAGATGGTTATTTAAAAAAAGAATCAGAGGTGCTTGAATTTTCCCCAAGAGCAATTGCTTCGTGCCTGAAAGTTGCAAGAACAATTGCTGATATGGAAGAAAGTGATGATATTAAACTCGTTCATATAAAAGAAGCTGTTGTTCTAAGAAAATGTGAAGGCGGGTTTGAAATGTAAACTAACTAGGCAGTAAATAAAAATGCAAAGGATAAAAAAAAGAACTGAAGCAATGTTCAGTTCTTTTACCGGAAGAGAGACTTGAACTCTCACACGGTTGCCCGCGGCAGATTTTGAGTCTGCTTTGTCTACCATTCCAACATTCCGGCACGTGCTGATAATATACAATATTTTATGGGGTTTTGCAAGTGGGTAAGGCTTGGTATAATAAAAATGTGAAGATTAAAACAGACACATTTATCAATGCAAAACCAGAAGTGGTATTAAAGACTGTATTCGGATACGAATCATTCCGCAACAAGCAGCGGGAAATAGTACAGAGTGTTCTTGATAGAGAAGACACTCTGGTAATCATGCCTACAGGCGGCGGTAAATCTTTATGCTATCAGATACCTGCATTAATTCTTGAAGGTATTACCCTTGTCGTTTCTCCACTGATTTCTCTTATGCAGAATCAGGTGGCTTCCCTTGAAGCTGCTGGCATTCATTGTGTGTTTTTGAATAGTTCACTTGATTTAAATTCTTACAGAGCTGCGGTTGATGAAATAAAGAAAGGACTTGTGAAGATTGTTTATGTAAGTCCTGAAGGTCTTGCTACTTCACGAGTTCGGGATATTCTTCAGGATTCCTCGTTGAACATCAGTTGTATTGCAGTTGATGAAGCTCATTGTCTTTCACAGTGGGGGCATGATTTTAGGCCTGATTATCTTGAAATTGCCTCGGTAAGAACATTTTTTTCGGAGGCTGTTGTTATTGCATTGACTGCAACTGCTACAAAACAGGTACAGCAGGATATTCTTAAAAATCTTAAGATGAAAAATCCGTCTGTATTTATTTCAAGCTTTGACAGGCCAAATATATTTCTTGAAGTACAGCCGAAAAAAAATCCTCTTGATCAGACAATTGCCTGCATTAGAAGATATGCCGGCGAAAGCGGAATTATTTACTGTAATTCACGAAAACAGGTTGATGAATTGACTGATATTCTTGATAACAAAGGTTATTCAGTTATGAATTATCATGCAGGATTAACAGATGAAGTGCGGGCAAGGAATCAGGAGCTTTTCATTAAGGATCAAGTACAGATAATTGTTGCTACGATTGCTTTTGGTATGGGAATTGATAAACCAAATGTTCGTTATGTAATCAATTATGATCTTCCAAAATCTATTGAAGAATATTATCAGGAAATCGGTAGAGCAGGTCGTGATGGTTTACCTTCATCTGCTTTGCTGCTTTACAGTCCTGGTGATATTCACAAAATCAGATATTTCTTCGAAAACTCAGCAGATCCACAGCAGGCAGAATTTCTGTTACAGTCAATGTTAACCTTTGTTCAGAGTCGTACATGCCGCAGAAAAAATCTTCTAAAATATTTTGGTGAATTTTATGAGCCTAAAGAAGAGAATTCTGAATGCTGTTGTGATATCTGCAGTATGGGAGAACTTCCAATTAAAGATATGACAATCCCGGTTCAGAAATTTTTGTCATGTATAATAAGAACAGGTTCCCGATTTGGAACCACTTATGTAATCGATGTACTTACAGGTTCCCGTGATAAACGAATTATCGAAAATGGGCACAATATGATTTCTACCTGGGGAATCGGAAATGAACTTTGTCGTGAGGATTGGTTTGAACTTGCACAGATAATGTGCGAGAAAAAAATTATTCGTAAGACTGGTGAGTATAATGTACTTGAAGTTACCGGGATTGGAAGAACTTATCTTGCAACTAGAGAAAAAGTTTTCCTGCCATTTATTCCAAGCGAAAATTCTTCAAATAATTCTTCTTCTTCAGGCACTCTAGGAATTCCAAAGCCTGCAAAGAAAGCAGTTGTACATAAAAGGAGTTCTATATCAGAACTTACAGATGAAAAATCACTTCTTATTGCGGAAGAGTTGAAGGCATGGCGCAAGAAAAAAGCCAATGATATGGATGTTCCTCCTTATGTAATTTTTGGTGATAAGACAATGATTGATATTGCCATAAAAAAGCCAAGGTCCAAAGCAGAGCTTCTTGAAGTTCATGGAATCGGCGAAGCTAAAGTTGAATATTTTGGAACTTCGATTTTGAGGATTGTTGAAAATTTTTTGTGAGTTTTGCAGAAATCTTGTGGATTCATATGATTGATTTTGAGCACTGTCTTTAGTATATTAGTTATATGAAAGGTTATATTCATCAGTTAGAATCATTTGGTTGTGCGGACGGACCTGGAAGCCGTTTTATTATTTTCTTTCAGGGATGTCAGATGCGCTGCAAATTCTGTCATAATCCTGATACATGGGATATTACAAAAGGAACAGAATATACAGCAGAAGAACTTATAAAAGAAGCATTATCTTGCAAATCATACTGGAACAAAAAAGGCGGCATCACTGTTAGTGGTGGGGAACCTTTAATGCAGATTGATTTTCTTATTGAACTTTTTATTCTTGCAAAGGAAAAAGGTATTAATACCTGTATCGATACTGCCGGTGGTCCTTTTACAAAAGAAGGTGAGTGGTTTGAAAAGTTCAAGAAGTTAATGGAAGTTACTGATATTCTTCTTATGGACATAAAGCATATTAATGAAGAAGAACATGTTAAGCTTACAGGCGTTTCTGGAAAGAATGTGGTAGAAATGTTCCGTTACCTTGACGAAATTAAAAAGCCAATCTGGATTCGTCATGTACTCACTCCTGGTATTACAGACAATGATGAATACCTGACACAGACTCGTGACTTTATCAGAACTTTGTCAAACGTTCAGCGTGTTGAAGTTCTTCCTTACCATGGACTTGGAGCCATGAAGTACAAGGAGCTTGGAATCGATTATGTTCTTAAAGATGTAGAAAGCCCTACAGCAGAAAGAGTGGCAAATGCTAAGGCAATTCTGGAATGTGACAAATACACAGCATGGCGTGATTAAGTGTAGATTATGCTCAACATTCTGATATTTCAGATTGCATGAGCAAAAAAAATCTGAGCTTTTGAAGTGTACCCCAAAAGTTGGAGACAATTTTTGTAGGTACACTTTTTTTAGGCTCAGGATTTTTTTGTTTAATAAGAATACTTATTCATCTTTTTGTGTTGTAATGAACTTAAGTGCAATAAGTGCACCAGCAAGAATAACGCCTCCGATTAAGAACGAAATAACAGAATTTTTTACAAAGCCTGCAATGATAAATGTGATGAAAGAAATTCCTGCACAAAGAAGTGCGTATGGAATCTGGCTTGAAACGTGATCGACGTGTTTACATTGAGCGCCGGCACTTGCCATGATTGTGGTGTCAGAAATTGGCGAAATGTGATCACCGCAGACAGCACCTGCCATACATGCAGAAATTGAAATAATGCGCAGTGGATCTGTTGCTTCAGGGAATACAGAGATACAGATGGGAATAAGGATTCCAAATGTTCCCCATGATGTTCCTGTTGCAAATGCAAGACCTGCGGCGATTACGAAAATAATTGCTGGTAAGAAACTCTGGAGTGCTGCGGCTTTTCCGCTGACGATGCCTGCTACGAATTCTTTTGCGTTGAGACTGTCTGTCATTCCTTTGAGAGTCCATGCAAGTGAAAGAATCAGAATTGCAGGAACCATTGCTTTAAATCCTTCAGGGATGCAGTTGAATGCAGATTCAAAAGAAATAATTTTTCTAATAAGATAGAAAATTACGGTAAACAGTAATGCTGCGAAAGATCCAAGAACTAAACCAACAGATGCATCACTTGAGGCAAATGCTTCGATAAAGTTAAGATATGTTGCGTTTGCAATCATTTCTCCATTTTCACCTTCAACCATTTTGGCAAAGAAATTTCCGGAATAAATCATGCCTAATGTACAGCATATAATAAGTACTACGATAGGAATAACCAGGTCGATGACTTTTCCCTTTGCTCCCTTCTTTTCTTCCATTTTGCCCATTTCATTCTGAAGATCCTGATATTTATCCTTGTATTTAGAAGTTGCAAGTTCTGCCATTGATTCAAATTTTTTCATTGGTCCAAATTCTACTTTCATAAGAATGAGAGCGATTACCATGATTAATGTGAATAATGCATAATAGTTGTAAGGAATAGCTTTACAAAAAAGTGCAATTCCGTTTTCGCCTTCTGTGACAAAGCCTGAAACTGCTGCAGCCCAAGAGGAAATTGGTGCTATGATGCAGACTGGTGCTGCAGTAGAGTCGATAAGATATGCCAGCTTTTCTCTTGAAACCTTGTGTTTGTCTGTTACTGGTCTCATTACTGAACCAACTGTAAGACAGTTGAAGTAGTCATCGATGAAGATGAGAATTCCAAGAATTACTGTTGCAATCTGTGCTCCGACTTTTGTCTTGATATGAGTCTTTGCCCATTCACCGAATGCGGCAGAACCGCCAGCTTTATTCATAAGGGCGACCATGGTTCCAAGTATTACAAGGAAAATCAGAATACCTGCATTGTAAGAATCTGAAATTTGTTTTATTAATCCGTCATTGAATACATGCTGCAGTAAGCCTGTAAATCCCAGACCACCATCAACAGCAAAGAAAATTCCACCGAGGATAATACCAATGAAAAGGGAAGAGTAAACTTCCTTTGTGATCAGAGCCAGTGCAATGGCTACGATAGCCGGCATCAAAGCCCAGAAAGTTCCTGTCATATAAACTCCTTTAAAAATAATGAATTGCAAATTGAAATATTAATTTAATTCTAAACCCAAACACTTCAACTCACAAATGATTTTAAACAAAAAAAAGTTCTGTTACTGAACCTAATCAGCAACAGAACTTCTTCGCTCTGTTAAACACAAAAGTGATTACTCACTTTTGTGTTAATTGCATTTTCTCAAACCTTAAATTAGAGAGAAGCATGGCAAGTACGAGCGATAACGTCGTCCTGCTGTTCCTTTGTAAGGTTGATAAAGCGTACAGCGTAACCAGATACACGTACTGTGAAGTTAGCGTATTCAGGTTTTTCAGGGTGAGCCTGACAATCCTTGAGTTTTTCAACTCCGAATACGTTTACGTTCAAGTGGTGTGATCCCTGTGAGAAGTATCCGTCGAGAATGTTTACGAGGTTGTCAATCTGTTCACCTTTTTCGTGTCCAAGTGCGCTTGGGTTGATTGTCTGTGTATTTGAGATACCGTCCAAAGCATAGTGGTATGGAAGTTTAGCTACAGAGTTCAAAGATTTTACGAGACCTTTTGTTTCTGCACCATATGAAGGGTTAGCTCCTGGTGAGAATGGTTCTCCAGCTTTACGTCCATCAGGAAGAGCACCTGTTGCTTTTCCGTATACAACGTTTGAAGTAATTGTAAGGATTGAAGTAGAAGGTTCTGCGTTGCGGTATGTTGGGTGCTTTTTGATCATTCCCATGAATGTCTTGAGCAACCATACAGCGATATCGTCAGCGCGGTCATCGTCCTGACCATAGCGTGGGAAGTCGCCTTCGATTTCGAAGTCTTTAACGAGAGTTACTGTATCTGTAACTTTACCAGTCTTCTTGTCTACTACATCATATTTTTCACGGATAACTTTAACTTTTGCATATTTCATAGCAGAAAGTGAGTCAACTACGTGAGAGAATCCTGCGATACCTGTTGCGAATGTACGTTTAACATCTGTATCTTCGAGAGCAAGTTCAGCAGCTTCGTAGTAGTATTTATCGTGCATGTAGTGGATAGCGTTGAGTACGTTTACGTAAACACCAGCCAACCATTCCAGCATTGCAAGGTATTTCTTAACTACAATGTCGTAGTTAGATGCATCGATTACATCGAAGTCGATTGGTTCATAGTTAGGTCCGATCTGGATACCTTTCTTGAGACATTCGTCTTTACCACCGTTGAATGCGTAGAGAAGAGCTTTTGCAAGGTTAGCACGAGCTCCGAAGAACTGCATTTCTTTACCTGTCTGTGTAGCAGATACACAACAACAGATTGAGTAGTCATCACCCCAGATTGGACGCATTACTTCGTCGTTTTCGTACTGGATTGAAGATGTATCGATAGATATTTTTGCACAGTATTTGCGGAAGTTGTCTGGGAGTCTCTTTGAGTAAAGAACTGTCATGTTAGGTTCTGGAGAAGGTCCCATGTTTTCCAGTGTGTGGAGGAAGCGGAAGTCGTTCTTTGTAACCATTGAACGTCCGTCGATTCCAAGACCACCAACTTCGAGTGTAGCCCAGATTGGGTCACCAGAGAAGAGCTGGTTGTAGCTTTCAATACGAGCGAAACGAACCATACGGAACTTCATTACAATGTGGTCTACGAGTTCCTGTGCTTCTTCTTCTGTAAGAATTCCAGCTTTGATATCACGTTCGATGTAGATGTCGAGGAATGTTGAAACACGTCCAACTGACATAGCAGCACCGTTCTGTGTTTTGATAGCAGCGAGGTAACCGAAGTACAACCACTGGAATGCTTCACGAGCATTTTTAGCAGGACCAGAAATGTCATAGCCGTATTTTGCAGCCATTGCTTTGATTCCCTTGAGGGCATTGATCTGGTCTGTTACTTCTTCGCGGAGACGGATAACATCGTTTGTCATTGTTCCGTCACCGATTTCATTAAAGTCAGCCTGTTTGAACTTAATGAGCTGGTCGATACCATAGAGTGCTACACGGCGGTAGTCACCAACGATACGTCCACGTCCGTATGTATCAGGCAAACCTGTCAAGATGTGTGCTGAACGAACAGCACGGTGTTCTGGTGTGTAAACATCAAATACACCCTGGTTGTGTGTTTTGTGGTATTCTGTAAAAATCTTTTTAAGTTCTGGATCTACATCATAACCGTACATTTCACAAGACTGTACAGCCATGTTGATACCACCGTAAGGCATGAATGCTCTCTTCAAAGGTTTGTCTGTCTGGAGACCAACAACTTTTTCGAGATTCTTTCCGTCTGGACAAATATATCCTGGTTCATGTGCTGTAAGAGATGTTACGATGTTTGTATCCATATCAAGGACACCAGTTCTCTTAACACCGTCTTTACCAATACTTACCTTGTTGTGTTCTTCTTTCTGAAGTCTCTGAAGTTCATCGAACAATTTCTGTGTTGCAGCTGTAGGACCTGCAAGGAATTTTTCGTCACCATCATAAGGTGTGTAGTTATTCTGGATGAAGTCACGTACGTTTACTTCTTCCTTCCACAAGCGGCCTTCAAAACCGTTCCATTCTTCTTTCTGAATCATAATCTATACCTCATTGAAATAGAATTACTTTGTTTACGATAAATATAAACCAAATATCGTTAAATGACAATAACAGAAAAATTGTTTAATACAAATTTTCTTATATTTCCAATATTTCTGTATGCCCGGAATTTCCTAGTCAAACAGTTTTCTGCATTCAAGGTAGAAACGTTTTTCATCTGCTTCGCCCATTGAGAATGACTTTCGTGGAAGTGGACCACGACCGTCAATTGTTGCAAAGAAACTGTCTTTTGCAACTGGAGGAAGAAGAATCGAAAGAGTATCTTCTTTTGCCCCAAGCCTGAACACTTCTTCAGTTCCGTGAATGTAGTCAATCTGTTCCTTGCAAGCATTTACTTCTTTCAAGTATTCATCGATTACAGGCTGAATGCGGGCTACTGCAAGTTCTTTTACCGGAGTTTCAAGAAGAACATATTTCTGTGTTCCGTTTTCAAGGAATACAAAGCCAAAGCTTGCAGCGGAATTTTTAACTGAAGCCGAAAGTTCCTCTTTAGACGAACATTCCTTTACAGAACCACCAAGAGCAGCCTTTACGGCATCGATTACCTTTGTGCTTTCCAACTTGAACAATACGCGGTGGATTGGTTCAAAAGTAAGGCCTGTATCGAAAATATTTACGATTTCAATCAAAGCGTAGCGGGCGTTGTGGTTTTCAAAACCTTCAGGAATTGTAACAGTTCCATCCTCAAGTTTTTTTCCGCCATTGTTAAGCTTAACTTCATCCCAGATAGCTTTTGCAGTGGCAAGGGAATGGTTTCCATCGCCTACAGCGAACATGAAAACGCTTCCGTCAGCTTTTGTATTTGCCTTTGCAATTTTTGACAAGGCATCTTCCACGTTGTTCAGAAGTTCATCAGAAGCTACAGGCCATCCTGTAATTGAACCTGAGTTCTGCATGAGTTTTCCATCGTAGCATGGTTTTACGCCGGCTTTTTTTACTGCGTCCCCGGTTCCTTCGACTAAGAGGTGGTCAGGGTCGTTTACTAAAAGCATTATGTGAGGGCTTTCGATTGGTGCGCCACGGCGGATTTCCATTCTAGGTGGAATGCGTTCGATGATTGTGGCTTCTGTTGCACGGATGAGAGCTTTCGAAAAAGGCTTCCATTCATATGTATCAAGATCGATTGCTGCCATTAATCCGTGGCGTACACGGCCATATGCTGTAGTTCTTTCTATGTAAATGAATTCTTTTTCAGCATTATTGAATACGCCACTGGCAATATATTCTTTCATTGTGGCTTTGATTTTTTCAATGCGCTGAGGTTTGTCTGCATCGTTAAGATAAACTTCTGGTAAAATGATGTTGAGTGTGGAATTTTTACCTTCCGCAGTTTTTTCAACATTCTGCCAGTAGTCTCTGTCCTGTGTAAACTGGTCGCAGGCTACAACTGACCAGGTTGCCGTATCAATATTTTTAGGTAAAAGAATTTCAGGAATTGAAATTCCGTAAAACTTGAAATTTTTCATAAATCAAGTATACAAGCAAGCGATTTTTTGTGCTATAGTTTATTTATGGCTCTGAACTTTTCTCAGACACAACGGATTTCTCAAAAACAGCTTCAAAAGCTTGGACAGATGCAGATTCAGGCGTTGAAGTATCTTTCGATGAATTCAATGGATCTTAGAAAAGAAATCTACAATGAAGTAGAAAAGAATCCGGCGCTTGAAATTACCGATGATTCAATGGAAGACTGGGATTATTCTGATCCTAAACCATCGGCTGAGCTTAACGAATATACAACAGTAAGAACAGTTTCTGCTTTAGGGCTTGAAAAAGCCAATGCATTTCAGGACATTCTTGAAAATAGTCCGGACAATACAGAAACATTAAGCGATCATTTGAAAAGTCAGTTTGATATGCTTAATATTCCCGAAAACCAGAAAGTGCTTGGTGAAAAACTTATTTACAATCTTGATAAGAATGGTTTTCACATTCTGGCGCCTGTATCATTTTTGAATTATGAAACAGATACAGATGAAGATCTTTCTGCCTGTCTCAATATTATTCAGAATCTGGATCCTTGCGGCTGCTGCTGTCAGAATATTGAAGAAAGCCTTTTAGTTCAGGCAAAAAATGTTAAAGGCGCTTCAGATACAACTCTTTTTATTCTTAACGGACATCTTGATTTTCTTGATCCGCCTGTTAATGCAAAGGTTCTGAAAAAGCTGAAGGATTTTGCAAAGACTGAGAGTGAGAAGGCATTTAATAACGTTGACTATTCTTTTATAGAAGAAATTGACGAAGAAGATATTCAGGATACCATAAGCTTTATTCAAAGCCTTAATCCTCATCCTGCAGGGGAATATTCGGCAAGTGAAAATTCTTTTGTAATACCGGATATAAGGGTTACGAAAATTCCTCGTATAAAAAAAGAACTGGAATTTGAAAATGATATTGTTATAGGATCTGACGAAAATTCTCATAGTTTTGTAGTTCACAGTGAAAAGGGAATAATTCCCGAAGTAACAATGTCTTCTGAATATATTGAGATGATGAATATGAAAGGCATCAGCCAGGAACAAAAGGAGGGCCTTGAAAAATCTTTTCAGGAAGCAAAAAGTTTTATTGAAAGCCTTCTTTACCGTGAAGATTCTGTATTCAATGCAGCTCTTGCAATTGTTCATGCCCAACTGGAATTTTTTGAGTACGGTCCGGGGCATCTTAATACCCTAAGGCAGAAAGATGTTGCAGAGCTTTTAGGCGTTCACGAAACTACAGTTTCTAGAATGGCCAACAGTAAATACCTTCAGTGTGAGTGGGGACTTTTTCCTTTTAAGTATTTCTTTGTAGGTGGAATTTCTCAAGGAACATCTTCTGATTCCAGAAACTGTACAGAATCAGAAGATGCTATGACGGCTGTTTTGCAAAGTGAAGGTGGTAAAAATTCCTCACATGAAGCTGCTTCAGAAATTTCAAAAGATAAAATTATTTTTGAGATCAAACAGATTCTTGATGCCCAGCCTCCGGAAGCAAAAAAACTTTCAGACCAAAAATTAAGCGACATGCTTGCAGAACGTGGTATAAAAGTTGCCCGCCGTACAATTGCAAAATATCGGAGCCAGATTGGTGTAAAATCAAGTTACGACAGATAATCAATGTATTGTTTGCTTTAATTTTTCCATTGTTAAAATAAAATTTGTCTTTTACCCTTTTCGATGCTACTATTAATAGTGTAGGTTGTATGACTTACTAATACTGCCTTGCGGCAACATCGAGAGGTGAAAATTATGACAAAGACAATAACTGCAGTAGGATTCAATTTTGATGAAAAACAGTCAGAAATGATTGAAAAGAAGCTTCAGCGTGTTTCATATGCAGAAGAACATATCATAGACTTAATTGTTCGTGTAAAACACGAAAAAGAATACAGCTTTGATATCGTTGCTAACTTCCGTTGGGGAGTTCAGGCAAATGTAAAAGCTGAAGACTTCGACTTTGGAGCTGCTTTGAACAAAGTAATGGATGTTCTTGACCAGAAAATCAAGAAAGAAAAAGAAAAAGTTCAGCAGCACTAATTTATAAAAAGGGGCTGTCCCAAAAGTATGGGGCAGCCCTAATTATTTACTGCTACATGACAGGAATATATTCTTCAAGACAGATTGCAAAGCAGTTTCGCAAATAAATATACCTTCCGAGAAAAGAGAAATACGAGAAGGCTAACGCCACTTTTAATAGGGCACAGTAACCGAAACCTGTGTGCCTTCGCCTTCTTCAGTAAAGAAGTTTACCTGACCGCCCAGGCTTTTGACACGGGTCTGAATGTTTTTAAGGCCGAAGTGATTTTTCGTCTTGAGGGTGCTTTTTAAGTCGAAGCCTTTTCCGCCGTCTGAAATTATAATTTTGAAATTCTTTTCATCAAAGGTTCTGACAAGCAGACTTATTTTTTCGGCACCAGAATGATTTATGGCATTTGAAAGGATTTCCTGCACAATGCGGTAAATATTCAGATTCTTTTCTTTTGGAAAACTCTTAAAGTTCTGATTGTTTTTTACTTCATCCTGAATGCAAAGAATAATTTCAAGACCGCTCTGCTTTTT
>SAMEA3663175__coassemble_153_pt1 | contig 18959 bp, 16 predicted proteins | sample SAMEA3663175__metabat2_low_PE_006 | metagenome-assembled genome bin SAMEA3663175 (sample SAMEA3663175) | pig gut metagenome | biome: pig gut; feature: pig-associated habitat; material: faeces | place: Denmark | collected 2012
CTACTTCATCTCTGTGATCTTTATCATCAAAGAGGGCAATTCGGACTGCACCCATGTAGGTTTTTTCAGTTTTTGCAGAGCGTCCTCCAAGAATTTTATCATTCTGGATTAAAAGACCATCATCAATAATTGCATCAATGTTGTATTTTTGAGCTAAAAGTTTTGATTTAAAGCTTTTTCCAGTACCGCTTTCGCCAACTAAGGCCATCACTGTAAGACCAGAAAATTTATTGAAAATATTAAGTAAATCCATGCAACACCTTTTAATTTATTATAAGCCGGTAATCCCAATTTATCAATGACACTTTTAAGAATTTTGTAAAATTTTCAGGTAAGTCCGCTGTTATTTCAACTGGAAGTTCTATTGGATTATTATCAGGAATAAACAACTTATAGGAATGAAGATATAAATCCTGAAAACTGTTTACTTTGTCGGCTCCATAGGCAGTATCCCCTAACAATGGAATACCATGAAAGGATGACTGGAGACGAATTTGATGTTTTTTTCCTGTCAAAATCTGGAATTGACATAAAGTAACTGGTTTTGTTTTGTAATTCCCGTAAGAAAGTGGAGTACATATTGTTGAAGCAAGATTTTTTTCATCAGTATCTGTTAGTGAAACTTTCATTTTGTAAAAGGAAGACTTTGAGTGATCCTGAACAATGTAATCATTCCAGTGTTCTGGCTTTTCAAGTCGTCCCTGACAAATTCCTATATAATATTTTTGAATTTTCTTTTCTGAAATGGCTTTTGTAAACCATTCAGCACCCTGGAGATTGTTTGAGAATACAAGTAATCCTGTTGTTTTTCTGTCTAAACGGTGAAGCGGACCGGTTTTAAAAGATAATGATTTTTCATGCTGTTCACTGTTATATATTTTTTCAACAGCTGAAGCCAGGCCGTTTTCACTGTGCACTGAAATATCATAGGGTTTATTAATAATCCGGATAAAATCATTTGAAAATACAGTCTGAAATTTAATTTGTGGTTCAAAATTTGAATTTTCTTCTGGCTTATGAGCATTAGTTATAAGAAAAGCAGCAATGGAAATGACATCACCTTCATTTATTTTAAGAGAAATATCACATTTTTTTTCATTAACACGGATTAGACCTTTTCTGATGCTAGAATAAAGTGAAGAAATCTTTGATTCTGGAATCATTTTTCTAACTATTTTGTCTAATCTTCGACCTTTATCATTGATTCCGGCTGTAAACTTCATAAATTCCATTACAAAATAATATCATTATTTTTATAAAGTTCCTACTAGACAAATCTTATTTGAATGATAAAATGGTAAAAGTATGTTTGCACAATTAAAAAGTAAGTTCCTGGAATTATTTTTAAATCCCGTTTTTCTTGCCTGTGTCTTCAGCTGGTTCTGTGCACAGTTTATAAAAACAATTATAAATCTTTGTCTTAGAAGAATTCACAGTGTGGGTGAGTTATTTGAATGTCTTATCTGGAAAACTGGTGGATTTCCTTCTAGTCATACTTCATTGGTAACTTCTTTGTGCACATGTATTGGATTTAGAAATGGTGTGGGTTCTGACATTTTTATGCTTTCTGCATGTTTAATGATGATTACTATCCGCGATGCTTTAGGTGTAAGAAGAGCTAATGGTATTCATGCTGTAAAGTTGAATGAAATTGGAAAAGAACTTAATGATAAACAAGTACTTAATTATAAGCCAATAAAAGCAGTGCTGGGACATAATCCAATGGAAGTTGTATTTGGTGCAATTCTCGGATTTTTTATTGGTCTTGCTTTTTCTACTCTTTAATTTATTGGTTTTATCATGAAATACGTTAAAAAGTTTATTATTCCTTTAATTATATCCTGTGCAACTCTAATTTTACTTTTTATTTTCAGGTCTGTTCCTGTAGCTCAGTTGTGGAAAGGATTTTCTGTTTTATATGTTCCAGTTAATACAGATGCAAATGTTGTACTAAATACTCTTTCTGAAAACGGTTGTGAAGATGTTATTTCATATTACAACCAGAATGTTCCATATGTTAATGAATTTTTACCAATTAAACGTGATGCCAGTGATGCTTATCTTGCTGGAAGAAATGCTTATTTTTTTGATAAAGAACACAGCGTCATGATTTATTATATTCCTAATACTTATAATAAAAATGCTGTAAAAGCTGTTTCATCTCTTGTAAATGACTATAAAATTGATGCAGGACTGGATGCAAAATCATCATTTCCTTTGGCTACACCTGTAATATGTATAATCGTTGCTTTCTTATTTTTTATTTTTTCAAAGAATAAACTTCCATATTTTGTTTCTTGCATTTTCCCTTTGATATTTACATTTACTATGCCATTTTATATAAACGCAGCAGCTGTCTGTATTTATTTTTATGTAGTTTTCATGATGCAGATTTTGTGGAATCGAAAGGGAAATGTTAAATATCTTTTAACTAAACCTTTAATAGTTATTTTAATCACTATATCACTTGTTTCTTCATTTTTTGTTTCATTTGTATCAGGAATTCTTTTCGTACTTTGTATAGCATCCAGTTTCCTTCTACTTGTTGTTGTAAAATCATTGTCTGATATAAAAGATTCTAAACTTAGATTTAATCCAGTGCCAATCAAACCAGCACACTTAATGAATATGATAAATATAAAATCAATAAAAAAGATTTTTATTAGTGTCGCAGGTAGCGTTATCCTTTTTGTTCTCTATATTACAAGTGTGAATGTATTTTCAATTTCAAATTCACAAGACTTGTCTTTTCCAATGCCAACAAGTTATAATGAACAAACTGGTATTCCGGTAATGAATGACTATTTAGTCTGGACCTGGAATGCTGTAACAAAGCCTTACAGGTCGGTTAACAGTATTCAGACAGAAATTCCTGCGGAAGGAGAGACTGTTACAATACAGCGATTTGTAAACTCAAGTGAAGGAATAAAAACAAAAGAAGAAGTTCTTTTCTGTTTTGATAAGGATTTTAAAAAACAAGTTATTGATGCTATTGATGATTTGAATTATCCGGCTATAGAAAAATTAATGAAAGTTCAAGACGAAGGATTTTCAGTAAATTATTCTTATGGCTCTGGAGAAAAGTTTAGTATTACAAGTGTGATTATTATGCTTGTAATGATTCTTTTACCTTGTGGTATGGCAATTTTTTATTTAAGTGGAAGACGAAAGTATGGCAGTGTTAACTGATTTTACAAAAAAGGATAAAAATCCTGTAATGAAAACTACCACAGGATTTTTGTCTAGAACTCTTACAATTCCATTGTGTCAGGAAAATGATTTTGAATGTACTCCTGTCGTAAAAGAGGGGGATTATATAAAAGAAGGCCAGGTAATCGCTGAAGTTTCAAGAGATGTATATGGCACAAAAAGTTTTGGTGTTGCTAAAATTCATTCACCAATTCCAGGTAAACTTATTTGCATTAAAAACTGTAATTATCCAAATGGAAAACAGGGCAAGGCTATTGAAATTCTTTTAAGTGGAAGTTTTACCTTTATCGGAAAAAAACAGAATACCTTTGACTGGAACAGCTACTCACCAGCAATGCTTCTTCGTACAATCAGCGAGTCTGGAGTTGTAAATACTTTTTCAAATACTTATTGTTCCTCATTGGAACTTGAAGTTAATAAAATTCGTGATGAAGAAAACAAAAAATTAGTTGTCAGACTTTTTGATGAAGATCCTTCATGTGAAACTGATTCAATTTTAACACGAAGCGAAATAGAAAAAATTGCAACAGGAATTTTTATTACAGCAAAAACAAGTGATGTAAGCGAAATTGTTGTAGCTTACTCAAATAATACAAAATTACCTGCAATTTTCGATTTATTTCAGAAAGAACTTTTTGGTTATTTTCCAATTACCTATATTGAAATGAAATCAAAATTCTATCCAGCAGGTGGAAAACGGGAATTAATTTCTGCATACAAAAAACAGAAAAAGCTTACAGCATCAAAAACGAAAATCCAGAGCAGTTGTATTTTTACTGATGCTAATACTATGATTCATGTTTACAATGCAGTAGTTTTAAACATTCCTGTAGAAACAGTTAATGTCTTTGTTAACGGTGATTGTCTTCAGTCTAAGGCTTTACTAAAAGTCAGCATTGGAACTTCTTTTAGGGATATTGCAAAACAGTGCGGTGGTTTTGTAAAAGATTTAGGTAAAATCATTGTAAATGGTCAGATTAATGGAGTATCAATAAATTCTCTTGATACTCCTGTTACTAAATACGTGAAATCAATTTCATTTATTTCAGAAAAAGATCGTACAGATAGAAGTGTAGGAATATGTTTACGTTGCGGTAGATGTAGAACTGTATGTAAATCAAATTTGTGCCCAGATGTGATTTATGCAAAAGTTATTGAAGGCGCTACAGTTGACAGTGTCTATGATGATTCTGTTCAGTTATGCACAGAATGTGGAGTCTGCAGTGCCTACTGTCCGTCGAAACTTCCTCTTACACAAGTTATAAAATTATTGAAGGCAGATAAATAATATGAGTGAAAATAAAAAAGAAAAAAAATATTATAGACAGGTATCGTTAAGTCCTTTTACAAATAAAAGTTCAACTTTCTCAACATATCTTATGATACTGATTGCAGTTATTCCTCAAGTTATAATGCTTTTTATTACCAAAAGCTTCTCTAATTTGATAATTATTGGAGTTTGTATCTTGGCTTGTTTTGCTTCTGAACTTATTTCTATTATTCAAAAAAAACATGTTAATTTATCAATTTTAACAAGTTTTTTATATGGCATTTTAATAGGCTTCTTTTTACCTGCAGGATACCCTCCGGTTTCAGTTTTCTTTATAACATTTTTTACAATGCTTCTTTTAAAATATGCATTCAATGATTCATATGTAACCTGGCTTAATCCTGTAATTGTTACTGTAATCTGCTGCTGGTTTATTGGACAGATTAATTTTCCTGGTTTTCAGGTTACAAGAGATTATCTTTCTGCAAAAAATCCTTCACTTATTTTGATTCAGGAAGGAATTTTCCCTACATTCAAATTTGATGAAGCTGTAACTTCATTCCTTAATGATTCAGCTTTTAGTATTTTTGGTGTTTCAATTCCACAGGGATATGTATCTTTATTATGGGATTCTGGCTCTGTTATTCCTGCATTCAGATTTAATTTTCTTACAATAATTGCTTCGGTCTTCCTTATTGTAACTGATATTTTTTCTTTTGAAATGTCAGGTATTTATTTAGTTACATATCTTTTACTTGTAAAATTCCTTGGACCTGTAATTACAGGAGGAATTCCAATGCAGGGTGATATGCTTTTAGCTTTGCTTTCAAGTGGAACATTATTTACTGCATTCTTTTGTCTTCAGTGGTTCGGAACAACACCTATGTCAATAAAAGGTAAAATATTTTACGGATTGATTGGTGGAATTATTGCTTTTGTCTTTGCTGGTTGCGGTACAAGCCCAATTGGTTCTGCAATTACAATTTTGTTCCTCAATATTATTTCTCCTATAATTCAGTACTTTGAAAATAAGAGTAATCGTGCAAGAATTGCCAATACTTTAAGGAAAGAAAATGCTTGATAATTTAGATAATAAAACAAAGTTAAAAACATTTATAATATTTACTGCAATTCTCATTTTAATGACTTTAATACTTTCTGGTTTTACTTTGCTTGCAAGAAAGAACTGGAATAATCGTCTTGCAGAAAATGTAGAAGTTGTTCTTCAGACTTCAAGACCTGATGAATTTAATGATAAAGGCTTAATGGTTGGAAAGGTTGTAAAGATTAATTCTACTGCTGCTGTAAGTTCAAATGTTTATGAAATAGTGAATCAGAATAACACTGTAGAAAATTATGCTCTTATTACACGAATAACAACATATTACGGACCACAGGCAGCTGTATTTTTATTTAATGATGATAAAGGAATTTCTTTTGAAGGCTTTGCCTGCTTAAAGAGCAGAGTTTTGAAACAGTTTGAAAATAAAGAATCAGATATCATATTAAATTATTGGACTAAAAATGCGGAAAAAATATTTCTGTCGGCAGGAGTAGGTAGGGAGGATGAAAATGAATAAATATTTATACTACATTTTTACAGCAATTTCTTTTGCGTTACTTATTGCAGCTCCTGGCAGATTTGCTTTTGGAATAATTGTTTGTTTTGAATTATTCTTTTTACTTTTTGTTAGTTTTATTTTTTCATTCTTTACTAAGAAACTTCATGTAGAAGAATTAAATTCAATTTTTACAGTTATTGGACTTGTTTTTTCTACAATCCTCTATAAGCAGATCATTATGTGGCTTTTCCCATTAGTTGCGCTACAGATGAGTTTTGTTTTTTACCTTCCTGCAGTTTCGTCTTATGTAATTGGAATTATTTACAATAATATTAACCAGTCAACTAAGGTTTCATTTATTGAAAATATAAAGATTGTTTCAACATTCACTGTTTTTGCTTTGATTTTTTATGCAATCAGAGATGTATTCGGTTATGGTACATTTACTTTACCAACTGCGTCTGGTTTAATTGAAAATGTAATTTTTGAGACTGATTCTTTTTCTTGTGCAACAATCTTAGCTTCAATTCCTGGTGCTCTTGTACTGGTTTCTATTTCGATTCTAATATTTATTTTTGTTCAGAATAAATTTAAAATTATTAAAAGAGCAGGAGATTCAGATGATTCTAAATAGTTTTGTTTTTTATATTTTATTCTGCTCATCTGTATTGATTTATGGTATTGGATTTAATCGTGAATCTGTAATGTGCGATTATCCTAAATCTGTATTGTTTACTGCAATTAAATCATATGCGTGTGTAATTATTTCATTTTTGCTCTGCTATTTTTTAAATAATGCATTGTTAATTCCTCTTGGAATTATCGAAGTTTTTCCATTTTTTGCACTTTTGATTTATATAATTATTACGGTATTTTTTGAACTTTTAATTCAGATTACAACAAAAAAATCATCTTCTGAATTTGCTATTTCATTCTTAACTTTAATACTTGCATTAAATGAAGGTATTACAATTGTTGATGGTATTTTAGTATGTGCTGGAGCATTGACCTGTTTCTATTTATTAATACCTGTGCTGTATGCTGCAGAAAAAAGAATGCTTACAACTCAGAGAAGTACTGTAATTAAACGAAACAGCCTATTTTTTCTTTGTATGGTAATTATAATGCTGGCTCTCTACTCATTTAATATTTCATGGTTGAACACAGGAGTTATCAAATGATTTTAAGAATAATGTTTATTTTTTTATTTCTTGTTCTCTGTGGATTTATTCTTTATTTCATTTATGGTGTGTTTATTCCTGCTGTTAAACATCAGATTATTGAAAGTCAGGATCCATTATTTGCAGAAGTAGAGCTTAATTATGTTGGAAATTCTGAACCAGAAATTAAAACTACTGCAAATCGAGCTGTAATAGAAGTAAATTCAAAAATTTCAGAAAGTGATAATCGTCTTGAATATAACGGAATTAAAAGCTGTTCACTTTTTAATTCCATTTACGATACTCCAAATGAATACTCAAATGTGTGTATAGGTTTTGGAGACTGTGTAAAAGTCTGTCCGCAAGATGCCATCAGAATTGAAAATAATGTTGCAGTGTTAACAAAAAATTGCTGTGGTTGTGAAAAATGTATTACAGTATGTCCAAAACACATCATTAAAATGGTTCCTAAAGAATCTGTAGAAAATTCACTTTCAGAGCAAAAATACTTTAAATTCTGGAAATCTTGTTATAGAATATTTCATAAATAGTTAAATAAGTGGTTTAGATAATTAATGGCAATTCTCAATCTCAATCTTGAGTTGTATTCAGGATCTACAAATTTCAACAGCGTCTCAGAATATAAAATGATTTATGATAATTATTATAAACCATTAGTGTCATTTTTATATGCAAACCCTGATTTTTCCTTTTCTTTTTATTTTAGTGGACCAGAGTTCGAATACATAAAAAAGAAAAATCCAGAATTCCTTGAAATTTTAAAAAAACTTGTTGATCGTAAACAGGTAGAATTAATTGGTGGTGGTTTTTACAATCCTGTATTCCCATTACTTTTCCCGATGGATAGAAGCGGTCAGGTAGATCTTTTAAGTACTGCAATCAGAAAAGCTACAGGAAAACGTCCTCGTGGTGTTTGTTTGTGTGCCAGTGCCTGGGATCCTTCACTTGTAACTTCTTTTGAGACCTGTGGAATGGAATATGTTGAACTTGACAGTTCATTAATTTCAAAGGATAAAAATCTCTTTTTACCAATTGTTATGGCAGACAGAGGAAAATCTATAAAAATTCTTCCTGTTCACAATGATTTTATCCCAAATGAAAATGAAGAACCTAGTGATTTACTTTTAAGAATTAAAAAAGCAGTTGAAAAAGTTTCAAAAAATGATACTTTGAATCCTGATGCTGATAGATGTGCAACAGTTATTCTTCATAAGGATCAAATTGAACCATTATTAAAAAATAAATGGCTTGAAAAATTTCTTAATGAAATTAAAGAAAATTATTCAGATTCCATTAAGCTTAATCTTCCTGCAGTTTCTGTAAAAAATTCTACTGCATTTATACAGTCATACATTCATGCTGGTATTAGTGCTGACATTGCAAAATGGGCAAAGCTTCCATTCCAGGAATGTGAAGTAAAAGACAGTTCTGTAAATATTTATGATTTTATGCAGACTTACAAAAGAAGTCAGGCTTTATACAATCGTATGATTTTTGTTTCTCTTCTTGTTAATCAGTGTCATGGTGATAAAATGAGAAAAAAAACTGCAAGAGAATATCTTTGGGCCGCTCAATGTGGTGATGCGTATGTATGTAAAGCAAGTGGAATTCTTGTAAATTCTCAGGAACGTCAGAATGCATATCGCAAACTAACAGATGCAGAAAAACTTGTTCGTGAATGTGAAGAATTTAAAGAATCAATCTCAAGTTTTGATTACAACTGTGATGGCTTTAAAGAATATGTTTGCCGCATGGATAAGTACAATGCCTGTATTAATTTAAAAGGCGGTTCAATTTTTGAACTTGATGTCATGAAAGATTCTGGTAATTATGCAGATAATATGTCTCGTGTAATGCCAATGGATAAATGTAACGATAATTACGATAAAGGTCTTTTTGTTGATCATTTGTTTGAAAAGGACCAATATGAAAATTATATAAATGGGCGGCCATGTAAAAATGGTGTTTTCTCAGGAAATGTATATAAAGAAGTTTCGTTTAGTTCAACAAAACACGAAATACTTCTTGAAACTAATTCAAAATTCCCTGATCTTAATCAAACGATAAATTTAAAGAAAAAATATATTGTTACAACAAATGGAATTATGGTTCAGTATATCATCAAGAACACAAGTCCAATTGCATTAAAAGCAAAATTTGTTGTGGAATCTAACTTTGCCCAGACCTGCTTCAATAAAGATTCCTTCTCATCTTATAAAATTGAAGTTGTTAATGATAATCAGGTAGAAAATAAAACACCTGATAATCTTGAATTTATGAGGAATGTTGATGCATTTCAGATTGTAGATTCTGATAACAATGTGGTTTTCACATTCGAACCAAATGAGACAGCAAATCTGGTTACATATCCCATTGTTTTCATGAGAAAGAAAACTGATTCTACAGATCTTGAGCCTGCAGGTCGTACATTATCTATCTCTCTTGCCTGGGATGTTGATCTTGCTGCCGGAATGGAAATGGAAAAGACAATCAATCTAGCCATAGTTCCTGGTAAAAAACGTAAATAATTTTTTTTTGATATATTCTTTCATATTATATAGTCACTTATCTTGAATAGAATTCATAAAGAAAATATAATGTTTTCACTATGAATAGAAGACTTATTACCTCAGCTTTACCTTATGTAAATAATATTCCACATCTGGGAAATCTTATTCAAATGCTTTCCGGCGATGTTTTTGCCCGTTTCTGTCGTAACAAAGGTTATGACACTTTGTACATCTGTGGTACAGATGAATACGGAACAGCTACAGAAACAAAAGCAATTGAAGAAAAGAAAACACCTCGTGAACTTTGTGATTATTATTATCAGGAACACACAAAGATTTACGACTGGTTCCATATTAACTTTGATAAATTTGGACGCACATCAAACGAACAGTGTACAGAAATTACACAGGCTCTTTTTAACGACCTTGATAAAGCCGGTTATATTAAGGAGCATGTAAACAAACAGCTTTTCTGTCAAAAATGTAATATGTATCTTGCTGACCGTTATGTAGACGGAACTTGTCCAAAATGTGGATCTACAAAAGCCCGTGGAGACCAGTGTGATGACTGTGGATCTTTGCTTGATCCAATAGACCTTAAAGATCCGAAATGCCACACATGTGGATCAACACCAGAAGTGCGCGAAACAAAACATCTTTACATCGATCTTCCAAATTTAAGTAAAAATCTTGATGCATGGATGGCAAAAACTTCAGTTGAAGGAAAATGGTCTGACAATGCAATCAACATTACAAAGGCCTGGATCCGTGACGGACTGAATGAGCGTGCAATTACCCGTGACTTAAAGTGGGGTATTCCAGTACCAAAGGCTGGTTATGAAGATAAAGTATTCTATGTATGGTTCAATGCTCCAATTGGATATATGTCAATTACAAAACAGCTTGCTGATGAACTTAAAGCTGAGGGTAAAAATACCTTTGACTGGAAGTCATGGTGGAACCCATCGGAATCTGAAGAAGCTAAGGGTAAAGAACATGTAGAACTTTTCCAGTTTATCGGAAAAGATAACATTCCTTTTCATACAGTAATTTTCCCAAGTACGTTGCTTGGTTCACCACATGATTGGACAAAGCTTTTCCACATGTCCTCTACAGAATACATGAACTACGAAGATGGAAAATTCTCTAAATCACGTGGTGTAGGTGTATTTGGAACAGACGCTATCGAAACAGGAATTCCTGCTGATGCATGGCGTTTCTACATTTTCTATAACAGACCTGAAAAACAGGACTTCCAGTTTACTTGGAAAGACTTTATGGAAAAGATGAATTCTGAACTTATCGGTAATCTTGGAAACCTTGTAAACAGAACACTTCTTTTTGTAAACAGATATTTTGAAGGAAAAATTCCTGATGCTCCAGTTGATGAAGAACTTTGGGCACAGGTTCGTGACCTTGAAGCTAAAATTACAGAAAATCTTGAATGGGCAAATCTTAAAGATGCATTCCGTCAGTGTTTTGAAATCTCTGACATCTGTAATAAAAAATTCCAGGCTGCAGAACCTTGGAAGACTCGTGAATCTGATCCTGCTGCATGTGCAAAACTTATTCACAATCTCTGTTATGTAATCAAAGATCTCATGATCATGATGAATCCATATATGCCACAGTATACACAGATTGTAATGGGATACCTTGGAAAATCAATCAAGGAAACTCAGGTTGGAAAAGAAACAAAAGAAGGACTTGACTGGTCTGATCTTGGAAACACAACAGGCCTTGATAAAGTAGGTCCTACAGAAGTTTACTTTAAGCCACTTGATCAGAAAACAATGCTTGCATTCCGCGAAAAATTTGGTGGTCAGAAAAGTGCTAAGGTAGAAAATAAAGAAGAAAAGAAGGCTAAAAAATCAAAGTCGGAACCTACTGTTTTGCCAGTTGATAAACAGGCTGATTTCTTTAATGCCAATATTGAACTTACAGTTGCAAAAATCCTTAAGGTAGAAAACAACCCTGAAGGTGAAAAGCTTTATATTGAAACTCTTGATGATGGTTCTGGAACAGAAAGAATCATTCAGTCTGGATTAAGAATGTATCTTAAACCAGAAGAACTTCTTGGTAAAAATATTATCGTTGTTTCAAATCTTGCTCCTAGAACAATGCGGGGAGTAGAAAGCCGCGGTATGCTTCTTGCAGGTGACTACAAAGATGGTGATAAAGATTGTGTAGAAGTTCTTGATGTTTCATGGGCTAAGCCTGGTACTAAAGTCGTTCTTGAGGGTAGCGATGTCAACAGTACTAAAAAGGCTGAAATTACTGGTGACGATTTCTTTAGTGTACAGATACATGCTGTAAATGGAACTGTTGAAATTGCAGGAAAGAAACTTCTTGCTTGCGGCAAGCCTATTACAACAACTAAAGCCTTGAACTCTGAAATCGGTTAATCTATGTATAACTTTAAAATTTCTGAAATATATTCATCAAAATCTCCTAACCATGGCTCTTTTTTGCAGACTCCATTTTGGTGTGAATTTAAAACCCGTCATGGCTGGTCATACCGTCGTTTTGATGTAACATACATTCTTCCTGCAGAACCAGATTATGAATCTTGCGAAAACAGTCCTGTGCAGGAAGATCTGGTAAAAAATTTTGAGCTTGCTGTATTAAACAGAAGTTTTGCAAAAGGAATGTTCAGTATTGCATACATTCCTTTAATGCCGGCTCTTCCTTTTGAATGTACAGATGAAGATACATTGAATAAAGCATTTTCTGAAGAGGGAGAGCAGGTTTCTGTTTTAAAGGAACTTGTAACCCCAGAAACTCAGAGTATCGAATTTGCATACCTTTTGAATGATCTTGCAAGAGCGTTAAAACCATTGCTTCCAAAAAATACCATTGCAATTCGTTTTGACCCGGCTGTTGGTTTTAATACTCCAGAAGACAGAGATCTTTTCAATTATGGAATCAAACAGATTGCTAAATCAGAAAGATTAAAGCTAAAAAAGAATAAAGTAGACATTCAGCCACCTGATAGTACTCTTGTAAGCCTTGAAGGAACAACTGAAGAAATCATGGCTCGCATGCATTCAAAATGGAGATATAACATCCGCTTAAGTGAAAAAAAAGGCGTTAAAATTAACAAATACCTTGGAAACGATATTAAGTTGTCTGAAAAAATAGACAAATTTTATCAGTTGACAAAGGAAACAAATGCCAGAGATGGAAATTCCAGCCATGCAAAATCATATTACCTTGATTTGATTAAATCTTCTCAAGATGAAATTGCTTCTGGAAAGGATGTTCCTGTTGTAAGCCTGTATATTGCAGAGCATGAAGGTGAAGAAATAGCATCAATTATGACATTGTTCAGTAAAGATGAAGCAATTTACCTTTATGGAGCTTCAAGTAATAACAAAAGAAATCTCATGCCTAATCATCTTTTGCAATGGACTGCCATAAAGGATGCAAAAGAATATGGTTCAAAATATTACGATATGTATGGAATGCCACCTGAAGGAAAAAACGAAAATCATCCTATGCATGGCCTATATATGTTTAAAGCAAATTTTGGTGGTAAGAACATTCATAGAACAGGTTCATGGGATGTTCCTGTAAAAGGAATTTACGGACTGTACAGTGCTGCCGAAAAAATTCGTGCTTTCTGGCATAAAGTCGTAATGAAGAAAATCAGAGGAAGATAATCATGAACATGGAAGCGTTCATTTTGGGGTGTGGCGGAATGCAGCCACTTCCGTATAGACATTTAACATCTGTACTTTTAAGAAGAGATGGCGATTTATTTTTGTTTGACGGCGGTGAAGGAACTCAGATTTCTCTTAAACGTCTTAATTTAAAGTGGAAGAAAATCAATGCAATCTTTGTTTCACATACTCACGCAGACCATGTTACAGGCCTTCCTGGAATTATGATGCTTTCAAGTCAAGTTGACCGCACAGAACCTTTGTATATTTACGGCCCTCCAAAAATTGCAGAATACATCGAAACAAGTCGTAAAGTTTTAGATATGTATATTAATTACCCTGTAATTGTAAAAGAAATTTCAGCCCCTTGTGTCGTTCACGAAGAAAATGATTTTATCGTTCGTGCATTTCCATTAAAACATACAAAAACTTGTGTAGGCTATACCCTTGAAGAAAAAGACAGACCTGGAGAGTTTAATCCCGAAAGAGCAAAAGAACTTAATGTTCCATGCGGACCGTTATGGTCAAAGCTTCAGCATGGTGAAGAAGTAGAAGCAACCGATGGAACAGTGGTAAAACCATCAGATGTTCTTGGAAAAGCACGTAAGGGTAGAAAGTTTAGTTTTGTAACTGATACACTTTATATGGATTCTATTGCACAAGAAGTAAAAAATTCTGACCTTCTTATATGTGAGGGAATGTTTGAGAATGCCTTACTTGATCAGGCAAAAGAAAAAAAGCATATGACTGCAGTTCAGGCTGCAACAATTGCCCGTGACAGTAATTCTAAGAAAATGGCATTAATTCATTACAGTCCACGTTACACAGATAAGGAACTGGTTGTTCTTGAAGAAGAAGCAAAGGCAATCTATCCGGGAACAATTCTTTCAAAAGATAGAATGCATTTTGAAATTCCTTACGAAGATTAATATATGATTAAGTTAAATTCATTCACAAAAAAATATGGTAAAGACATAATTGCTTCAGATAATATTTCCTTTACCGTTGAACCTAATTCTATAACCGGACTTTTAGGACCAAATGGAGCAGGTAAAACTACAATCATAAAGGCAATCTGTTCCATTCATTATCCCACAAGCGGTGATGTTTTTGTTTACAGCAAAACAGGGCAACAGTTTAATACTTCGATTGATATTGAAAAATCAAGAAGTCTTATCGGATATGTAAGTGAAATTCCTCATCTTTATACTAATCTTTCAGTAATTGAATATTTACAGATTATGATGAATATCTGGAATCTTACCCATGAAGAAAAAAATAAAAATCTTGAAAAAGTTATAAAAGATTTTAAGATTAAGGATGTACTGCATCAAAAAATAAATACACTTTCAAAAGGCTTCTGTCAGAGAGTGAATTTTGCATCAGCTTTAATTCATGATCCTGAAATTCTTATTCTTGATGAACCTTCAAGTGGTCTTGATCCAAATCAGATTATCGAAAATAGAAATCTTATAAAAAATTATTCAAAAAATAAAACAATTCTTCTCTCTACACATATAATGCAGGAAGCAGAAAATCTTTGCGATAATGTTGTTATTATTTCAGAAGGAAAAGTTCTTGCAAAGGGAAGTGTAGAAGATATTAAAAAACAAACAAAAGCAAAAAATCTTGAACAGGCTTATATTAATCTCACTAAGAATCTTTCAAAGACAGGAGTAGATAATGCTTAAACCTTTGATAAAAAAAGATTTATATTCTCATTTTATAAGTCCTCATTTTTATATCTGTTCACTTATTCTGTATTTAGGTTGTACAATACAATATTTTATTTTTGGAAGATTTTTTGTGGAAGGATTCGGATCTTCTAATCTGAATAACTTTTTTACTACAATTCCTTACATCTTCAGTTTGATTATTCCTGTTCTTATACTTCAGATTTCAAATAATGAACTTGAACAGACTTTTCCATTTACATCATTTAAAATAATTCTTTCTAAATTGATTTCATCAATCATTATTGTAACAATAATGATTGTGCCTTTGATTTGTGTTCCTGTTATTGTAAACCAGTTCGGGCAAGTTGATGCAGGTCAAGTTTGTATTGCCTTTTTAGGAATAATTCTTTATTCAGTTCTTACTATAAGCTTATGTTTGCTTTTAAAAGAACTAATTGTTTCAAAACCTGCTTTTATTGCAGTTTCAATTATTATTTTACTTGGTATCGATTCAATTCATCTTTTATCTCAGTATGTACAGACCAATGATTTCTTTTCAAATCTTTTTAATTCAATAAGTTTTATCTGGCATTTTGATTCTTTCAGTAAAGGAATTTTAGACAGCCGTGATATTATTTATTTTTTACTCACAGGTTTTGTTTTTATTGTTTTTGCATATGTTATTTCTGAAACTAAAAAAGGTAAAAATTTTATTTCAGGAAAAAACAAAATTATTTCATTTGTTTTCATCCTTGTTATTGTTTTTTCATATATTGATAATTCAAGAGTCTATAAACGTATCGATTGTACAAAGACAAAACAATTTGCTGTTTCAAAATATACAAAAAATATTTTAAGACAGGCACAACAGCCTGTTAAAATTTCATATTATCGCTCAAAAGAATTAATTAATCGTTATCCTGAAGTTCGTGATATTTATGATTACCTTAAAATTATTGCTAAAGAAAATAAAAATATTTCGTTAGCTTTGCTTGATGCTGATAAAGATGAAAACATAGAAATTCTTGAAAAGCTGGGAATAATTCCTCAGCAAATAGAGATTGTAAATAATAACAAGACTGAATATATAAAAGTTTATTCTGCAGTGTTAATCGAATATTTAGGTAATCAAAAAGTTCTTCCTTTTGTATTATCTACAGCTTCTCTTGAATTTGAACTTGATATACGTTTTGAATCATTAATTCAAAATAAAAATCATTCTGTTTATATTCTTTGTGGTAATGAATATGAAATAAATGATTACAATTATTTACAACTTATTCTTGAAACATCAGACATAACTTGTTATGCAATTACAAAAGAATCTCTTGAATACCTACAGGATCAGCTTGCAGTTGATACACCGTTAATTGTTCTTGGTACAAATTCCCTGACTGCTGAACAGGCTGCATCTATCGAAGAGTTCATACTCAAAGGCGGAAAAGCTTTTATTGCTACATCTCAATATTCTGTTGACATAAATGGTGATTGGAGTATTTCAAAAAATAAAGACGATAATTTTATTCCAGTATTAGAAAACTGGGGAATTCGTTTTGATGATAAAATTGTAAACGATATCTCAAATGTTAGAATCAGTTTCTATTCACCAGCATCTGGCAATGGCGTACAGAATGAAACAACCCTGTATGAATATGTAAATTATCCGCAATGGCTTTCTGTTATTCCTCAAAATAATGTTCCTCAGGGAATTTCTATGTTTTGGGCAAGTCCAATAAAAGAAAATTCAAATATCATGCCACTATTTTATTCTTCACCATATTCATGGACAGTAAAAGAATATGATGAAAGTATTCAAAATAAAACAGACCAGATTTTTTTATCAGATCCATTTACAGTAGAAAAAAACTGGATTTCTGATCCATTGTTTACAAAAGAACAGGTAGTTCTTGGTGCTAAATTGAAAGGGCCGATTTCTGGTTTATACAATTTTGAAACAAATGATTCGCCACAATTAGTAGTATTGCCTGATCAATACTTTGCGATGAACCTTTTACTGGAGCTTGCAAGTGGTGGTGTAAGTGACTTTAGAAATCTTGATTTTATATTACGTTCAATTCTTGCACTTAACAATGAAAGTGAATTACTTAAGCTTCAGAATTCTGGTTTTAAGAATACAGATTTATTTAAAATTACTACCGATGTTCAATTTAATGTAGCAAAAAATATTTCACTTGTAATTGTGTTTATTGTTATTCCGCTTTTATTTGTAATTTTATCAATTATTGTTTTTGTATTAAGAAGAGTAAAAAATGAAAAATATAGAAAATAGATTATTATTAGTACTTTCGGGAACATTGCTGGCTTTACTTTTAATTTTTGGTATAAGTTTTATTTCCCCATATAACAACAGCAAAAGAAATATATTTACAACTGCATTAGTTAATAAAAAATACAATATTAATAAAATCAACATCAATATAAAAAATACCGGTGATTTGACATTGTATAACTATGTTGACTTCTGGGGTGGTGAATATTTTGATGGAAATAATTATTTTTATTTTCCAGTAGATAATGTTAAAGTCAATGAATTCATTAATAAATCTCAAGAAATTATTTCACTGGAAAAAATTCTGGATGCTAAATCAAATGAGCAGATGTCTAAATACAGTGTAGATAATAACATTGCCAAAGTTTCATTTTATTCTGATGAAAACTGTGTATCTTCGGTAAACTTTGGTGCATTAAATCAGACAATGGACAAAGTGTTTTTATGGACTGATAAAAATATGACTGTTTATGCAATGGATTCAAGTATTATATATTATCTTGATTCAGGAATGAAGTTCTGGACAGATCAGAATATCATTCCCCAGGCGATTTCAAAAAATCTGGACTATTCATCAATTCAGAATTTTACATATGAATTTACAGGTAAAGAACGTTCAAATGCAAAACCTGAAGCAGTTGAAAAATTCCCATCTTTAAGATTTTCTGAGATTTTAACATCTTTTGAAAATGCTGAAAAATGTCTTGAAATTAAACTCTCTGATGGAAATGGAACATCTTATAAATATAACTTTTATCCAGCGATAACTGAAAATGGTGACTGTTATATTTTTGATCTTGAAATCTCACCATCTATGTTATATTCAGAACAACAGAAAGAATTTATCAAAAAAATGAATTACTGCGGCTCTTTAAGTCAATGGACTTATAATACTATAACGAAATTGCTGCAATAAAAATAAAACAATTGTATAACCAGTGACTTGTTGTGCCTGTTATAACTGTTTTATTTTTTATGCAGCAATATCGCAAAACAAAACCACAGATAATTCCATTTAAAACTGGAATAACACCTAAATACAAGTGTGAAAAACCAAAAATTATAATTACTGATAACTCAATAATAAGATTTACTAATTTTTTGCATTTTTCTTTTTTCTTATCATCTGTTTTATTAAATACTTTGTTGAGTAAATCATCAAAAAAAATCTTCAAGGTTGAAGGAAGATACAGGCGATATAAGACTTCCTCGTAGAATGCAGAAATTCCTAACATAAGAAATGCATTAACAAAATTGAATACATTTTTTTCAAATTGTATTTTTGCATTTGATTCACAATTAAACAAATATCCCAATAGTGACAGAGATGTTTGAACGGCAATTAAAATTCCAAAATATAAAAAAACTTTTCCAATATTTAACAGCAATTGAAAAAAAGTGATTTTTATAAGTTGATTTTCCGTAAATTCATAAAAATAAAAGAGAATTAAAGAAATAATTAAAATAATTATTGAACTTATATTTAGTGAAAAGTTTAATACATTATTTTCAATTGGTTTAGGTATAAATGGGGGAATAACAAGTAAAGCACAAACAAGTAAAAACCCTAGATATAAAAGAAATTTTTTCATATAATA
>SAMEA3663175__coassemble_222_pt1 | contig 15801 bp, 13 predicted proteins | sample SAMEA3663175__metabat2_low_PE_006 | metagenome-assembled genome bin SAMEA3663175 (sample SAMEA3663175) | pig gut metagenome | biome: pig gut; feature: pig-associated habitat; material: faeces | place: Denmark | collected 2012
ACTCGAAGCGGCGGGAAGTCATCTATGCTTGTAAGGAACTATAATTCACCCGCCGTTATATCCATCTTGCAACCCAGGAGAGTTTGCCACGCAAACTCGAAGCGGCGGGAAGTCATCTATGCTTGTAAGGAACTATAATTCACCCGCCGTTATATCCATCTTGCAACCCAGGAGAGTTTGCCACGCAAACTCGAAGCGGCGGGAAGTCATCTATGCTTGTAAGGAACTATAATTCACCCGCCGCAAGTTCCCAAGCCGCATTAAGTTCATCAAGTTTTGCTTCAAGACTGGTAATCTCTGCCTGCACTGCTTTGGCTTTTTCGCCGTTGGAATAAACTGCAGGGTCAGACATTTTATTCTGAAGGTCTGAAAGATCTCCTTCAACTTTTGCAATTTCATCTTCAAGTCTAGCCACTTCTTTTTCTTTTTTTCGGCGTTCAGCTTCAAGCTTTTTCTGCTCTTCCCAGTTAAGGGCGCCGGCAGATTTTTCACTCTGGTTTGATGAACTTTGGGCACTTGATGGAGATGCTTGTCCTGCATTGATTTTTACAGCGGCTTTATTTACAGCATTTGGATTTGAATGAACAGTTCCTGCATCATAGTTTCCTACGATGCCTGCTTCTTCGTCTGCAAGGCGCTGCATGTAATATTCGTAATCACCTTTAAAGTTTCTGAATTTCCCTGGAGTTAATTCAAGAACACGTGTTGCAAGATCCTGAATAAAGCCACGGTCATGGCTTACAAAAATTACAGTTCCACCGAAATCCTTTAATGCACTTAAAAGAACATCCTTAGAATGCATATCAAGGTGGTTTGTAGGTTCATCAAGAATCAGAAGATTAACAGGACGAAGCAGAAGCTGTAAAAGTGCAACACGAGTTTTTTCACCACCTGAAAGAACATTGAGAGATTTATTAACATCGTCTCCTCTAAAAAGGAATGCTCCAAGCATATCACGAACTTTAGGAATAAGTTCAAGTGGAGCAATACTTTCAATATGTTCAAGAACACTTGCTGTACCCGAAATTGTTTCAGCATTATCCTGAGAAAAGTAACCAATAGAAACGCCAGCACCTGTCTCAATATTACCGGTAAAGTTTTTATCTACACCAGCAACAATTCGAAGCAATGTTGATTTTCCTGCACCATTGTGACCTGCAACTACAAGCCGCTCACCTTTTTCGAGTAAAAGCTCAAGGTTATCAAGAACATTAAATGAACCGTCATAAGATTTTGTAATTTCACTCATGCGCAGAACAATATTTCCGCTGTGAGGAGCTGGCGGGAATGAAAAATGAATTTTCTTTAAGCTTTCAGGAATTTCAATTTTGTTCGCTAAAAGTTTATCCAGCATTTTCTGGCGTTCCTGGGCCTGAGCGGCTTTTGTGGCTTTGTAACCGAAACGGTTAATAAAATCTTCAAGGTGATGAATTTCTGCCTGCTGCTTTTCGTATTCAGCCATCAATGTCTGAAGTTCTACTTCGCGAACTTTTTCGTAATGAGAAAAGTTTCCGGGATATGATTTTAAATCCCCGCCAAAAAGTTCATAGACCTCATTGATTGTAACATCAAGAAAATAGCGGTCATGACTTACAAGCAAAAATCCGCCTTTAAAATTTTTAAGGAAAACTTCAAGCCAGTTACGGGCTTCGATGTCGAGATAGTTTGTAGGTTCGTCAAGAAGAAGAATGTCAGGATTCTGCATAAGAGCCTTGGCAAGAGCAATACGCATCTGCCATCCACCTGAGAACTGTTCTGTATTTTTTGTAAAATCTTCCCGGGTAAATCCAAGACCTAAAAGAACGCTTTCTGCCTGAGCCTGTCTTCTATACCAGAGAGAATCTTCAAGCTTTGCAAGAAGCTCTGCATGACGAGCAACAAGATAATCTGTGTTGTCAGGATTTGACTTTAACTGTTCACCGATCTGTTCAGCTTCTCTTTGAATTTCATAACCAAATTCAAATGCCTTGTCGGCTTCTTCAAGGAGAGTTGAGCCGTGATGAGTAAGACCTGACTGAGGAAGATATGCAATGCGGGTATCTTTCTGACAGATTCTTTCTCCGGAATCAGGTTCTGTAAGTCCTGCCATGATTTTGATTAATGTAGACTTTCCTGCTCCATTAGCACCTGTAAGAGCAACCTTAGAACCTGTTGCAAGATTTACTGAAACGTTTTTTAAAATATCTCTATCGCCAAAAGCAAGAGATACTTTTGAGAATTGAACAAAAGCCATAATAAATTCACTTTAAAAAAATAGCTGCCTCAATACTGAGGCAGTTATGAAAATTAATTATTTATCAAAGAACATTACAGTTGGGTTACCTGCACGGCTAATTACAACATTATCTTTGATAGAATAGAAATCAATATTTTCGAGATTCAAGCCTTCGTTTGAAAGCTTGTAAAGGAAGTTAATTTCATCAGAGCATCCATCAAACTTGAATGTTAAAACTCCGTCATAACGACCTGCAAAATCTTTTGAAAGAAGATACTTAACATTTACAGTTCCACGGCCCTTTGCACTTGAAGGAATTACATCAGGAACAAGAAGAGTAAATCCGTTCCATGAGAAGGTTTTACCGCTGTTAATTACAAGCTGACCATAGTTCTGGCTGTTGAAAGATGTAACTTTGTAAAGCTCATTGAGCATTTCATTTCTGCGTTTTTTTTCGTCTTCAATAATCTTTGTAAGATCAACATCTTCAGCGAGAGTAACAAATGTGTAAGCTTCCTGACTGCCATCGCGGGCTGTGTAGTTAACAACAATTGTATCTTTGTTTCTGACCATCAGCTGGAATGGAGTTCCTGTAAACTGATAAGTATTATCACGGATTTTTTCAGCACCGGCATATTTTGCGCTGTGATACTTTTCAGGAATGTTTACCTGAATCTTTCCTGAAGTAATACCAGTATCAAATCCATAGTTCAACTTAATTGTTTCAAGATCAATCTGATTGTCAGCAAGCAGGCGTGTATAAGCTTCAGGATACCATTTTGCATTCAAAACCTGCTGAAGAATTGTATCTTCATTTGCAACAATAATTTCATCTTCCGCACTATCACCAACTACAGCACCTGTTTCATCAATTTCAAAAAGTGTAAGGTTGTAAGAGAAACACCAGCCTTTACTACCACCATCAGTCATTACATAAAGCCAGTCACCAGGAAGCTTTTCGTTCTTGCCGACCATTACATCCTGACCTTCACCTTTAAAAAGAATTTTAACAACTTCATCTTTATGGAGACGATAAACCTGCTTAGAAGTGTTAACAGGTTCCTCACGAACAGGAAGGCCGTCTACTTTCATTTTTCCATACTGGTGAGCATATTCGCTGTAATGATTAAATGCCTTCATTGCCTTCTTTTTTGAAGAAGGTGTTGTAACCTGCCATAAAGGAACTTCGAAGCGTTCCTTCTGACCTGGAATACCAACAATATAAACCTGGCTGATATTTGATTTAAAATATACTTTTACGATTGTTCCATCCTGAATATTGTACTCTGGAATATTCCACAAAACAGCAGAATAACCTAGCGGATGAGCACATGAAGTTAATGCCATAACAAAGGCTAGCGATACGATCAAAAGAAATGATTTAATACTTTTCATAGCTTTTAATGTATCAAATTTATTATATATAGTAAATAATTGAAAAAAAATTGAATTATAAAAGGAATATACACAAAACACACAAGTATTTAACATTCCCCTTAAAATTTACTATAATAAACCATTATGAGTAACACAAACAAAGTACCAGAAAGAAAAGACGTTCCAGCATCAGACAAATGGGATTTAACTTCACTTTTTAAAACAGACGAAGATTGGGAAAAAGCTCTTGCCTCAATTGAACCGATGGCAGCTGAGCTTGTTCAGTATAAAAATAAACTTGGGGAATCTAAAGAAATCCTGCTTGAAGCACTTACAAAATATGCAAAACTGTGGCAGACAGCAGAAATCGTAGAAAACTACGCAAGCCTCCAACACAATGCTGACGAAGGCGACCAGGAAGCTGTAAACAAAGAAGGCCGCGCTCAGATGGCAGTAGTAAAAGCCTCTTCTGAATTAAGCTTCTTCGATTCAGAAATCACAGCAATGGATGATGAAAAATTAAATGCCTGGATTGAAACTCCAGAATTCAAAGATTACAAAATCTACATCCAGAAGCTTCTCCACTTAAAGCCATACATTCTTTCAGAAAAAGAAGAGCGCATTTTAGCCCTTCAAGCTGAAAGCTCTGAGACTGCTTACAAAACATTCAGCATTCTTGAAAACCTTGAACTTGATTTTGGAACAATTGATGTAAATGGAAAAGCAGTTCCTCTTACACAAAGTTCATGGAGCCAGTTCCTTAAAAATCCTGACCGCAATGTAAGAAAAGCAGCTTACGAAAGATTTTACGGAGTTTTTGAAAAACACGAAAACACTTTGGCAAGCCTTTATGCAGGCAGCGTAAACCAGGACATTTTTGAAACCCGTGCACGAGGATACAATTCTTCACTTGAACACGCACTTTATTCAAATAAAGTTCCTGTAGAAGTTTACAGAAATCTTATTGATACAGTTCACAAAAACTTTGACACACTCCACCGCTACTACAGAATCTTTAAAAAAGCATTGGGAACAGAAGATCTCCGTCACTACGATGTTTACATGCCATTTACAAAAGACATCGAAACACACACATCATACGACGAAGCAGTAGAAATCTGCCGCAAAGCTTTAGCTCCACTTGGAAAGGAATACACAGACACATTGTGCGACGGCCTTTTAAACGGATGGGTTGACCGCTACGAAAACAAAGGAAAAAGAAGCGGAGCCTTCTCAAGCGGATGCTTTACAGGTTACCCATATATTCTTTTAAACTACAAAGAAGACGTTATCCGTGACGTATTTACAATGGCCCACGAAGGCGGACACTCAATGCACTCATGGTACTCAAGTCGTAACAATCCGTTCATGTGCTACAACTACACAATCTTCGAAGCAGAAGTTGCATCAACCTTCAACGAAGAACTTGTTTACCAGTATCTTTTAAAGAACGCAAAAACTGATGAAGAAAAGAAATATTATCTTTCAATGAGAGCAGGAGACATTCTCGCTACTCTTCATCGTCAGACAATGTTTGCAGAATTTGAACTTAAAGCACACGAATTGGTTGAAAGCGGAACTCCATTAAGCGCAGAAGTATTACGGGGAATTTATCGAGAGCTTCTTGAACAGTACTTTGGAGATGCAATGACATTCGAAAGCAACTCTGATATGGAAGGCTTAAGAATTCCACACTTCTACTCAGCTTTCTATGTTTACAAATACGCTACAGGAATTTCGGCTGCAATGGCACTGGCTGACCGGGTAACAAATGGTGGCGAAGCTGAACGAGAAGATTACTTTAAATTCCTTAAATCTGGCGGTTCACGATATCCAATTGAATCATTGAAGCTTGCAGGCGTTGATATGTCAAAGGCCGACCCGATCCAGAAAGCTTTGGACAGATTCAAGGATATCGTTGATGAGCTTGAAAAACTTGTATGACAATCACAATTTTTTTATATTCAACTAATGTTATGGAAGGAATTTTTTAGTAAAGAATTTCTAAATTCCTGCCGACATTAGTAGATGAGAATACTTTTAAATCAAAAAGTTAACTTCGTTGAAGTGAAAGTCCAGCGGAGGGAGAGGAAATTTTAGAAACAATGAACAAATCTGACTTTTTTACATTACTAAAAAAAGTTCCAAAAGCTGAACTCCACATTCACATTGAGGCTGTAATTACACTTGCTTCTGTGAAAAAACTGTATAAAAAACGTTTTGGCAAAACCATGACAAAACAGGAAGCTAGTGAGCTTTTCTCTTATGAAGATTTGTCTGGATTTATTGCTGCTTTTCTTAAAGTACAGGATTTGTTCACAGAAGTTAAGGATTTTGATTTAGTATTCGAGGATTTTGCAAAATACCTTGAAGATAATAATGTTAAGTATTGTGAAGCATTCTTTGCTCCAAGCGCATTCATCAAAAAAGGGTTTGATTATAAAGAAATGGTAGAAAACTTCTCTGCCAATATCAAGAAAATTAAAAAAGAAAAAGATATTACAATCAAGCTTCTTGCTGACGTTTCAAGAACCTTTGGACTTGAAAATGCACAAGCTAACTATGACCTTGTAAAAAAAGTTCCTTGCGACGAAATCATTGGAATTGGACTTGGTGGAAATGAAGTAAAAGGTCCATGTAATCTCTTTGGTCCAGTATTTGTTCAGGCCCACAATGACGGCTTACATGCAGTAGCACATGCTGGTGAAGATGTAGGACCTGAAAGCGTATGGGATGCAATTAAAGTATTAAACTCAGAAAGAATCGGTCACGGTATTACAACAATTCAGGATCCTGAACTGATTAAATACGTTGCTGAAAATAAAATTCCTCTTGAAATATGCCCTACTTCAAATGTATTTACAAAACACTATGTTAAGTCGATGGAAGAACATCCTGTAAGAAAGCTTTACGATGCAGGCATTCTTGTAACAATCGGCTCAGACGATCCAGTGTTCTTTAAGACAACAGTAAATGAAGAATATTACAACCTTTACAGCAAATTGAATTTTACAATTTCAGAAATTGAAGATTTAATCTGCAACAGCTTTAGAGCAAGCTTCCTTCCTGTTAAAAAGAAAGAAGCTTTTGTTAAAGATGTAAAGAAAGCTTTTACAGAATATAAGGCTTGTCAGCCTGAGTTGTTTTAGGGAAGATTAGATGTAAAAAAACTTCACCAGAAGGGTGAAGTTTTTTTTTACATCTCTACACCATATTGGTATATTGAATCACTTGATAAATCAATCCTATCATTCCAGTAAATACAGGTTCTACTTTTATCAAGTGAATAGTCTTTCCATAAACCTGTTAATGTTTCTAATGGTTTAAAATCTGGGATCTGTTTGATATCTTCGTAAACATCGTAAAGAACATGCTTACCATCATCGAAAATAACATCTAACTTAAAATCATTTCTATCTTTAACAGATTTAATTTTTGGAAACAATGTTTACTCCAATGGATTTAATTTATATATATTTTGAGTATCCCACATAATCTGCAGTTTTTCAATATTGGCGTAAATATGGGATGGCTCATGTTCTTTTGGTTAAAAAAACATTTTTATAATAATTCCATAAAAACGAGCAATTTCTGGCATATGTATATCTCCTTATAGATATACATACACTTTTTTTGAAAAAATTTACCTAATTCTTAAAAAAAACACGATTTATTTAGCGCAGACAATATCTTTAGTATTGTACTCAAAGCTATTTTCGTACATATAGTCAGGGGAACAATCAATTTGACCGTTATCCCAGGTTACAATACCATATTGAATGACAGGATTTTTATAAATCTCAGGTTCTCTTAAAGGTTCAAATACAGGGCCTGTTAAAACAGTCGAATCAAAGAGCCTCACTTGTTCGTTTGAAAACTTAACAAGATACACACCACTATACATATGCTTTATATGTGTAACAAACAACATTGGTTCAGGATTATCTGCATAAACAATGCCATCTTTTTCGTACATAATGTATCTCCTAGTGTACTAAGTATCGATTTTCTCAAAATGTTTATTTTGAGACGCAAGCGTCCAGGCGTTTAATACCTTGTTATAATTTATGCTAAGCCAATGTTGAACAATTTTCAACTGTTTAGAGGGAATCGTTCCGGCTAGTACATTTCCTTCTAATGAAATAGATGCACGAAACTCACCATATAATACATGAACATGTGGCATATTGTGTTGCTTAGTATCATTATACATAAGATAAATTAAAATACCACCAATGCGTTTTAATTCTGGCATATGAATATCTCCGTTCAAAGATATTCATATGTTTTTTTTGATGAAATTTACCTTACTTTGTGAATTTTTTTATATTTATACCTAAGTTGAAAAAATTTCAATGATTTATAGAAATAAGTTCATTATATACTCTGGCTGTAAACTCAACTGCATCCTTTACATCATATTTCTTTGATTCGTTGTAAGAATTATCAGCAAGCTGTTTGGCAAGAGTTTTGTCTGAATAAACTCTTAAGATTTCATCAACCATTTCAGATGGATCATCGAGATTAAAAATCAGACCATTAAAATTATTCTGAATCAAAGAATTGTGCCCTCTGTTTGTAGAACAGATACATATTTTTCCACAGGCCATAGCTTCGATAATATTTACAGGAAGCCCTTCTCTGATACTTGCACTAAAGCAGATATTACTGATTTTAGTAAACAGCTCAACATCTTTTCGATATCCAAGGAATTGGCAAACATCCTGCAAACCCATTTCATTAACAAGATTATGTGCATCAGGCAAAGTTTCTTTTCCAAGGAATAAAACTTTAAGATGAGGAATTTTCTCCATTAAAACAGGAACCTGTCTGATAAGGAATGACTGATTTTTATTTTTATTTGTTTCAGCAACAACTGTAATGATGAAATCATCATCAGAATATCCAAGCTCTTTACGAATTGAACTATTATCCTTTTTTGTTACCTTTGAAAATCTTGAAAGATTTACACCTACTCCATTCATAAAAAGAACTTTACATCTTTTAGAAAACTTTTCAATCGAACGTTCGTAATCTTCTTTATTAATTGTAATAAGAACATCAGTTAACTTTAAAAGATATTTTTCTACTGGATAATACAAAAGCCAGTTAAGAAGCGGTGCCCCCTTGTAAAAATGAAAACCGTGTGCAGTATAAATAATTTTAACTTTCTTCTGTCTATATAATTTTTTTGCTGCAAGTCGAGCAATAACTCCACCCATAGGAGTATGACAGTGAATGATATCATACTGCTCTTTTTCAAGAATTTTTTTCAACTGCTTGATGCATGAAAAAATTCCGCGAGAAAAAGGACTTCGGGGAATAGGAACAACATAATGCTTATTACAGTCGGTAATATTCTCATCACTAGGAGCACAATAATCCACCTGCCATCCATTGTCTGTACACCAGTGCATAAATGGTCGGTTGAATTTTGAAAAATTGGCAGTATTTGATACGTATAAGATTTTTGGCATTGATGAATCCTATGCTGGGTTATATGGAGTATATTCTTTACCTTCAAGAATATCTGCAATTCTTTTGCATGCAACACCATCACCATATGGATTACAAGCATGACTCATCTTGTTATATTCTTCCTGGTTATCAAGAAGTTTTGTAAACCATTCATAAATAACTTCTTCACTTGTTCCAACAAGTTTTAAAGTTCCTGCAGCGACACCTTCAGGACGTTCTGTAGTATCGCGCATAACAAGAACAGGTTTTCCATATGAAGGACATTCCTCCTGAATTCCACCACTATCTGTAAGACAAAGATAACAGCGAGCTTCAAAGTTATGACAATCAAATACTTCAATCGGATCAATAATATGAATCTGCTTACAATCACCAAGCTCTTCGTCAGCAGCTTTTCTTACAACCGGATTCATATGAATTGGATAAATTGCCTTACAGTCAGGATGTTCATCAAGTACACGTCTAATAGCACGGAACATGTTATGCATAGGTTCACCAAGATTTTCACGTCTATGTGCTGTGATAAAAATAAATCTTGAATCTCCTACCCACTCAAGTTCAGGATGAGTGTAATCTTCTTTTACAGTATGCTGCATTGCATCAATTACAGTATTACCTGTAATGTAAATTGAATTTTTATCTCTACCTTCTTTGATAAGATTATCTGCTGATAATTTTGTTGGTGCAAAGTTATATTTTGAAATAATGCTTACAGCCTGACGGTTAAATTCTTCTGGATAAGGAGAATAAATATTATAAGTACGAAGACCTGCTTCTACATGTCCAACTGGAATCTGAAGATAGAAACAAGCTAATGCTGTAACAAATGTGGTAGAAGTATCACCATGAACAAGACAAACATCAGGTTTTTCCTGCTCAAGAACTTCTTTAATTTTTGTAAGAATATTAGTAGTAATATCAAATAAAGTCTGTTTATCTTTCATAATAGAAAGATCGTAATCAGGAACAACTTTAAATGTTTCCAATACCTGATCAAGCATCTGTCTGTGCTGACCTGTTACACAGACAACTGTTTTCAAAGAGTCTCTTTTCTTTAATTCATTAACTAAAGGACACATCTTAATAGCTTCTGGACGTGTTCCAAAGACAAGCATAATTTTCTTCATAGGTTTAAATATATCATTTTAAGAAGAAAAACTCAAACTAATATTCATTATAGATAAGATATGTATACATAAAAAAAATAAACATTTATAATGGAATAAATTAAACATAGGATTATTTTATGAATAAAACAATTATTATTCTGCGTTCAAACCCTGTTAACCCTGATTCACGTGTAGAAAAGGAAGCAGCAGCTCTTTCTGATGCGGGTTACAATGTACATATTGTCTGCTGGGATAGAGAATCAAATCACAGTGAAGCAATCTCAACAATCATAAATGATAAAATTAAAATAAGCCGATTAGGTTTTAAAGCAAGTTTTGGTGAAGGTCTTAAAAATATTAAACCATATCTCAAGTTCCAATTTACTATGAAATCATGGTTAAAAAAACACAAGGACGAATACAACTATGTTCATGCATGTGACTTTGACACTGCATTTTTTACACAGAGTACAGTATTAAGACTTCATAAAAAGTTTGTATTTGATTTATTTGACTTTATCTGTGGAAATCCCAAAAACTTTATGCAAAAGTGCGTAAAAAAAGCACAGTTAAAATTAATCAATAAATCTGATGCGACAATTATCTGTACAGAGGACAGAAAAAAACAAATTGCAGGTTCAAATCCCAAAAAACTTGTAATCATACACAACACACCTGCAGAAATTCCATTTGAAAATGTAAAATCAAAAAGCAAAAACATTTCTTTTGTTTATGTGGGAATTTTACAGGACTTCAGACTTCTTAAAGAACTTGTCGAATATTTTTCTAATCATTCGGAATATACATTCAATGTCGGTGGCTTTGGTATTTACGAGGAATTATTCAAGGAAGCAGCTTCAAAACATGAAAATATCAACTTCCTTGGTAAGATTCCTTATGACAAAACACTTCAACTTGAAAGAGAATCAGATATCATGCTTGCAATTTATGATCCTTCAATTGAAAACCATATTTTTGCAGCACCTAATAAATTTTATGAAAGCCTTATGTTAGGCAAACCTGTTATCATGGTAAAAGGAACAGGTATGTCAAATGAAGTAGAAGAAAATAATATCGGTATTACAATCGAATACTCTCTTGACGGTTTCGATAAAGGGGTAAACGAATTAATATCAAAAAAGAAAGAATGGAAAAAGATGTCAGAAGCAGCAAGAAATCTGTATAAGACAAAGTTTACCTGGGACTTAATGAAATCACGCTTAATCGATTTATATAACAATATTGAAGGTTAATATGAAATTAACGGTTTTTACTCCAACATATAACAGATTTGATGAAATCAAAGGTCTTTATGAAACAATAATTTCAAATGTTAAAGAAATGAATAAAGACAACTCTGTGGAATGGCTTATTGTTGATGATGGTTCAAAAGAAGACATCACACCTGTAATTAAATCTTTTAAGAAAATTAAAGGGCTTGAAATTATTCTTATAAAAAAAGAAAACGGTGGTAAGCATACTGCCTTTAATCTTGGAATTGAAAAATCTACCGGGGATTATTTTGTCTGCATTGATGACGATGATAGACTTTCTGAAAATGCCGTAAATAAAATATTCGATTCTGCAAAAAAACACCTTGATGGAACTAAAGGTGCAGTTGTAGGTAGAGTCATTAACACTGAAGGTAAAACTCAAGGAAAAAATGTTTTTACCGACACACTTATCAGTAATACTATTGAAATCCGAGATAAATATAATTTTTGGGGTGAACCTGAAGTTTATGATAATAAGATACTTAAACAATACAGATTTGATGTATTTGGAGGTGAACGCTTCTTAACAGAAGCATATCTCTTTGATGAAATGTCGATCAAATATCCATTCGTATATACTAATGAAGTTTATATGATTAAAAAGTTTCTCAAAGGTGGCTTAACAGACAATCAATTAAAAATTCGTATCGAAAGTCCTCGAGGAACTGAAGCATACTATTATAAAAGAAAAAATCTTTGTAAAGGATTTTTCCCAAAACTTAAAGCAACAATCAACAGACAGAGATTTGCTGTTTATTCAAAAGATATGCCAAAACGAAGTATTGATTTTTATGAAGTAATTGCAAAACCAATTTCGGCTTTGTTTATTTTGAAAGATAAAAAATAATTGGAGAATATAATGATTATAACAAGTACAGGTTTTTTTAATACAGGATCAAGTGCTATTACCGGTATGCTTCAGGAATTTTCTAAAATTGAAAGTTCTGGTGATGTTAATGAAATCCGCTTATTATATGACTCTGACTGCATCGGTGATCTTGAATATAATCTTATTGATACACCTCACAGACACAATACCAGTAACGCTGTAAAAAGATTTAAAAAATTTGTAGATTTTAATACTAATCCATTATTAAACCATCACTACGAAGAAATATTTAATAACAAATTTAAAACTCTTTCTTATGATTATATCAACAAAATTTGCGACACAATTTATCCTGGTTTTTACTATGGAGACTCTTATAATCGCGGCAAATTTTACTGGTTTCTCAATAGATGTTATCAGAAAGTTTTAAGAACTTTTTTTTATAATAAAAAAATAACAAAATATTTTACTCCTGATCTTTTTTCAAAAAAAGAACTCTGTTATGGAGGAACTTACTCTGAAGAAAAATTCTTGAAGGAAACAAAGAATTATGTAAGTTCTTTACTGAATGAATATAACAAGAAGAAAACTGAATATATCCTAATCGACCAATTTCTTCCTCCTACTAACATTGACCGATATTTTCGCTATATTCCTGATGATCAAAAGACAAAAGTATTTGTTGTTGAACGTGATCCTAGAGACTTATATTTTACAGCAAAATATTTCACAAGAAGTGGAGTTGTGCCTACTGATAATGTAAACACATTCTGTGACTGGTATCTATGGACACGAGGTCAGGCAAGTAAAAAAGCAAAATCTAAAGATGTAATGTATGTACAATTTGAAGATTTAATTTACAACTACGACGACATGCGTAAGAAAATCTGTAAATTTGTAGGAATTGATATCAAATCAGATTGTGCCCAAAAGACTCACTTTGACCCTGCAAAGTCTGTTAATAATACACAGGTTTGGAAACGTTTTAAAAATATCAATAAAGACGAATTAAAAACAATAGAAAAAAAACTGGCTGAATACTGCTATATTTTTCCAACAGACGGTATCCAACCAGATTTTTCAAAATTAAATATGTTTGACTGTTAATTTAATTTAAGATTTCTTTGAGAGCTGCAAGAAGTTTATTATTATCTTCTGCATCTCTCACTGCAAGTCTAATAAACTGCCCGTTTTCAAAACCTTTTTTAGATGATAAATCTTTAATAAAGATATTGTATTCATCAAGCAATTTTATAGTTACATCTTCAGCCTTATAGTTTTCTTTAAATTCACACATAACATAATTAGCCTGACTAGGATATACTTTTATTGCTTTTATTTTTGAAAGTTCCGAAACAAACCTAGCTCTTTCTGCAGCAATTTTATCACATGCAGCAGAATATGTTTTTTTATACTTATCGAATATCTGGAGAAAATATTCGCCATAAGAGTTAATATTCCAGATAGAAGTATTTTTCTGTACCTTTCTAATAAGTTCCTCATTACTTGAAACAAGTACTCCAAGTCTTATACCAGGAACACCATAACTTTTACTGATTGATTTAACAACAATTACATTAGAGTATTTTTCAAGAAGACCTTCATCAATGAATGTAAAACGGATAGAACTTTCGGCAAAATCAACGAACGATTCATCAAGAATTAATTTCTTGTTTAATGAAAGCAATTTACCCGCAAGATCACAAACCTCTTCTTTTGTAAAGAAATGACCGCTTGGATTTTCTGGATTAATTAAAAGAGCATAATCTGCATTATTTTCTTTTGCTGTATTAATCACTTCATCAATAGTATATGAAAAGTCATTACCTACTTTCAACCAAATTGAATTTTCATTTCCAAATCTTTCTGGATACTCATTAAATGTAGGATATGGAACAACAACTTTTCCATTAGAAAGTTCACCAATAGATGCAATTAATTCTGCAGCACCATTCCCTACTGCAATATGTGATGGGTCAACATTAAAAATTTTACCAGCAAGCAGGCTTTGCTGTTTATCACCAGAAGGGTAATCAGCCAGAAGAACTTCAAAATTAGCTTTCATTTCGTTAATAAGTGATTTTGGTGGAAAATATGGATTCACAAGATAACAATAATCAAGCATTGAAGGATATCTCCAATATCCTCCATAAGTCTGCTGCATTTTTGTTAAATGCTGCTTACCTATTGAAAATCTTGTTTCAGCAATCGCAAGATCAGCTGGATCATCTATTTCATACCAACGAGATCCGTCAACAACATGGGCTTTTAATGTTTTTCCATCCAGGAAAGAAATTACTTTTAATACAGTTTCATAATATTCATTCTTACCATAAGCAACCTGATAAGCTTCAAGGAATGGCATATAAACATTCTTTGCAAATTCTTTACTGAATTTATAAATATTTACAGTTTTATAGTATGACTTTCTATTTTCCCAGTTAAAATCTGCTTTACCAAGAATACCTTGGATCTCTTTACTTTCATTTAATACTGTTACAGTGCCATCCATCCAGCTTTCAAATGGAGAGACCACACACATATTTTCTGCTGGATTGTCGATCAATTCTTTAATAATTTTTTTATCATAAATTAAATCACTTTCAAGAAGAATAGTATCGTCTTCTGCAAGAACATTACGAGCCATATACAAAGAGAAAATATTATTTGTAGATTCAAACACATCATTATCAATATATTCAATCTTAATTTCAGGATACTTACCCTTTAAGAAATTTTTAAGGACTTCTTTTTTATAACCAACAACAAGTGTAAACTTCTTGATTCCAGCTGCAATCAAAGATTCAATTGCATATTCAATAAGAGTTTTACCGTTTACAGGAACCATACATTTTGTTGCATTCTGTGTATATTTTCCTAATCTTTTGCCCATTCCGGCTGCTAACATTAATGCCTGCATAATATCTCACCTCTCTTTGAATCTGTTTTATTCTTCAATTAATTTTTTAAACTCTTTTTTTACAGTATTTGGAGTAAAAGCCTGAGCTCTTTCAATAGATAATTCGGAATATTTTTTATACAATTTTTTGTCCTTATAAAGATTATATACAGCTATTGCAAAATCTTTTTCATCATCATTATCCATCAAAAAACAATATTTACCATTACCTGATACTTCCCCATCATCACTATTCGTCATTACACAAGGTTTTCCAAATGTCATAGCTTCAATAATTACTGTTGGTAACCCCTCCCACTTACTAGTTAAAATATTAATATATGAAGCTGCTATATAATCATGTACATTTTTTTTGTACCCTTCAAAAAAAACAAAATTCTCAAGGTTTTCTTTTTTTACAAATTCTTTACATGATTCAATGGTATCGCCATTTCCTAACAATACAAGTTTTTTTTCTAAACCCATTTCTTTTAATTTTTTTACAACTTTAATTGCAAAATCCTGACGTTTTCGAGGTTCAAATCTTCCAACCATTAATATAAAATCACCATATTGCTTTTTTAGTTGTTTTACAATTTCGGTATCACAATCATTTATTT
>SAMEA3663175__coassemble_223_pt1 | contig 15776 bp, 12 predicted proteins | sample SAMEA3663175__metabat2_low_PE_006 | metagenome-assembled genome bin SAMEA3663175 (sample SAMEA3663175) | pig gut metagenome | biome: pig gut; feature: pig-associated habitat; material: faeces | place: Denmark | collected 2012
AAACACGAGGGATGCCTTGAAAAAGTTGTAAAAAATGTATAATGCGGAAGCCCTGCTTTCTCATTGTATCCTAGTGTAATATTTTTTGTTTATTTGATATAATATAAGTATTACAAATATAGGAGAACATTAAAATGAAACCAACACTTTTAGTACTTGCAGCAGGAATGGGAAGCCGTTATGGCGGAGTAAAACAGATTGATGCAGTTGGACAGAATGGAGAATGTCTTCTCGATTTTGCAAACTTTGATGCAAAAATGAGCGGATTCGGAAATGTTGTTTTTATTATACGCAAAGATATTGAATCTGATTTCAGAGCTAAACTTTTTGATAGAATTGCAGCAAACTTTGATGCTGATTATGTTTTCCAGTCAAGAGAAAGTCTTTTGACTGCAGAAGAAATTGCAAAAACGGCAGACCGCAAAAAACCATGGGGAACAATACATGCTGTAATGTGTGCTGAAAATAAAATCAAATCTCCATTCGCAGTAATTAATTCAGATGATTATTATGGCCGTGAGTCATTTGTTACTTTAGGAAATTATCTTTCTAACATTGATAACGATTGCAGAGAACATGCAATGGTTGGTTATGTTCTTGGAAATACAATGAGTAGAAGTGGATCTGTAAGTCGCGGTATTTGTACTGTAAAAGACGGTTATCTTGATTCAATTGTTGAAAATACAAAAATCAGTTATGAAGGTGATGGAATTGTCAGTGAAATTGATGGTTCAAAAATTTATCTTACAGGAAAAGAATGGGTTAGTATGAACCTTTTTGGTTTCTCGCCAAAGGCCTTTGAAGAATTTCACAAATACTGGGACAACTTCAAAACAAATGGTTTATATACAGAAAAGCAGGAAGCACTTCTTCCTGTTGCAGCAAGTGATATTGTTAAGCATGGTGAAGGAAAAATTAAGTTCTTCACTTCTTCTGAAAGCTGGTTCGGTATGACTTATCCAGAAGACCGTGAAATTGTAAAACAGGAAATTATCAATAAAATTAAATCTGGATATTATCCTGAAAAACTTTGGGATAAATAATTTGTTAAAGTCGGGTTAAATATAAACCCGACTTTTTTTTAAGGTAGATTAATGATAAAATTAAATCCGATTAAATCTGAAAAAGTTTGGGGATATGAAAACTGGATTGCTTCAGTTCATCCTGCTGCACCACATAAAAAGTTACTTGAAAGTTGCGGTTCTGATTATCCGCTGCTTGTAAAAGTAATTCAGGCAAATGATTCTCTTTCTGTTCAAGTTCATCCTGACGACAAGGATGCATTTCGTCTTGAAGGAAATGGAAACCGGGGAAAAACGGAATGCTGGTATGTACTTGATGCAGAACCAGATTCAAAGCTTGTTTTTGGATTAAAAAATATTACAGAAAAAAAATATTCAAAAGCAGAACTTGCATCTGCTATCCAAAATAATACTTTAGAAAATTATCTTAATTTTGTAGCTGTAAAGAAAGGTGACTTTATATTTATACCGTCAGGAACTGTTCATGCAATTGGAGGTGGACTTCGCCTTCTTGAAGTTCAACAATCTTGTGATTTAACATATAGACTTTACGACTGGGGGCGACCTCGAGAAGTTCATATTGAAAAAGGACTTGATGTTATAAGGGAAGATCATTTAACCCCTGTTGCACCTTTTGAAAAAACTTTTGAATGTGATTATTTTAAGCTTGAGAAGATAAGTATTTCTGGTGGTTACAGTATGCTCGCTTCTAAAGGTGAGTGTAAAGCATCTGACTGGCAGCTGATTTTTGTTATTGATGGAGAAGGAACTGTTAACACTGGTGAAGGTCAGAGTGAAGTACTTAAAACTGAAGATATAATTGCTATAAGTCCTGGTGAAAAAATAACGATAGAAGGTAAACTAAGTATAATGAAGATAAAGTGTAATCAGGTAAATCGCTAAAAGAATAATGTCATAGAAACTTTAGATATTTTTAAACTCTTAATTTATTGTAAAAATTTTGATTAATGGTATAATACTTATAATTAATAGAATCTGCTCTTATTTATGAGCGGGAGGAAAATAATGGAAAAACAAAATCTTGATTGGGGTAGTTTGGGATTCGGCTACGTAAAAACAGATAAACGTTATGTTGCTAATTTTAAAAATGGTGCATGGGACAAAGGTGCACTTATTGATGATGCAAATGTGGTGATTTCTGAGTGTGCCGGTGTTCTTCAATATGCCCAGACTTGTTTTGAAGGCCTTAAAGCTTATACAACAGAACAGGGCAAGATTGTTACTTTCCGTCCGGACTTAAACGCTGAACGTTTGGCAACATCTTGTGAAGGTCTTGAAATGCCTGTATTACCAAAGGAAATGTTCCTTGATGCAGTTAAACAGGTTGTTAAAGCAAACGCATCATGGGTTCCACCTTATGGAAGCGGTGCAACATTGTATCTTCGTCCATACATGTTCGGTTCAAGTTCAGTAATTGGTGTTAAACCTGCTGAAGAATATCAGTTCAGACTTTTTGGAACTCCTGTAGGACCATATTTCAAAGGTGGTGCAAAACCTATTACAGTTCGTATTTCTGATCGTGACCGTGCTGCTCCTCATGGAACAGGACATATCAAAGCTGGTCTTAACTATGCAATGAGCCTTCATAACATTCAGGATGCTCACAAAGAAGGTTTTGCTGAAAATGTTTACCTTGATCCTGAAACACATACATATATTGAAGAAACAGGTGGAGCAAATATTCTCTTCGTAACAAAAGATGGAAAGAAACTTGTAACACCTAAATCTGACAGCATCCTTCCTTCTATTACAAGAAGATCACTTGTAGAAGTTGCAAAGAAATATCTTGGCCTTGAAGTAGAAGAAAGAAGAATTGCTAAATCAGAATTGAAGGATTTTGCAGAATGTGGTCTTTGTGGAACTGCAGCTGTAATTTCTCCAATCGGAAAAATTGTTGATCACGGAACAGAAATTTGTCTTCCTAGTGGAATGGAAAAATTTGGTCCTGTTCTTCAGAAACTTTATGACACTCTTACTGGTATTCAGATGGGTCGTATTGAAGCTCCAGAGGGCTGGATTATGGAAATCTGCTAATTATAAGGCGGTTTGATTAAAAGACACGGTTTAAGGCCGTGTTTTTTTTTTGTAAAACAAATATATTTATTATGAAACCCTGATATACTCCTTTAAATAGTATTAAAGAGTTAATTTAATTCCTTATAAACTTATTGCATAAATATACAGAAAAATGTATATTTATTGCATAAATATTGAATATCCCTATAAGGAGGGAATTACTATGGAAAACATTAAATTTATTGACGGCGGTGTTTGTGCTGCAACAGGATTTACAGCAAGTGGATATCATTGTGGAATTAAGGCCGGCCGTGAAAAGAACGATACAGCATTAATCTACTCGGAAAAACTTTGTAACGCAGCAGGCGTTTTTACATCTAACCGTGTAAAAGCTGAAAGTGTAAAATATACACAGAAGGTTATTGCAAAAGGAAAGGCACAGGCTGCAATAGTTAACGTTGGTTATGCAAATGCCTGCACTGGAGAAGAAGGTGCAAAGGTTGCAAAAACAATGGCTGATGTTACAGCTAAAACTATGGGAATCAATGCAGATCAGGTAATTGTTTGTTCAACTGGAATTATCGGACAGCAGGTACCTGTAGAAAAAATCGTTTCAAATATTGAAAACATCAAGGCAGGTCTTTCTAAGGAAGGTCACAAAGAAGCAAGAATCGGAATCATGACAACCGATACTATGTACAAAGAATGTGCAGTTCAGTTTGAAATCGGCGGAAAGACTGTAACAATGGGAACTATGTGTAAAGGTTCCGGCATGATTCACATCAATATGGGAACAATGCTTGGCTTTATTACAACTGACTGTGCAATTTCTTCAAAGATGCTTGATAAAGCTTTGCACGAATCAATTCTTGGAACATACAACTGTGTAAGCGTTGATGGTGACACAAGTACAAATGATACTTTGACAATTCTTGCAAATGGTCTTGCAGGAAATAAAGAAATTAAGAGCACAGGAAAAGACTATGATACTTTCCTCGAAGCTTTGAATGCAATGAATAAAATCATGGCAATGAAAATTGCAGCCGATGGAGAAGGTGCAAGCCGTCTTGTTGAATGTACTGTAAAAGGTGCAAAGAATGTTGCAATTGCAAGAGGTCTTGCAAAAGAAATCATCAGATCAAATCTTGTAAAAGCTGCAATGTTTGGAAAAGATGCAAACTGTGGTCGTATTCTTTGTGCAATGGGTTATTCTGGATTTGAATTTAATCCTGATAAAACATGCGTTTATTTCTCAAGTAAACCTGACGGTAAACGTTATTTTGAAGTAACAGAAAATGGTAACGATACAGTTTACAGTGATGATTCAATTGAAGTTGTACATAACGGTGTAGGACTTTCTTTTGATGAAGATAAAGCAGAAAAAATCCTTTCTTCAGAAGCAATTGAAATCTTTGTAAATCTTGAAGATGGAAAAGCAGAAGGTCAGGCTTGGGGTTGTGACCTTACATATGATTACGTTAAAATTAACGGTGACTACAGATCATAGTTTTAAAAACTATAGTGAGGAATAGAATGAATAAAGAAGATGTCAGCACATTAACAACTGAACAGTGGTCAGAAGTACTTGTTCAGACATTACCATATTTCAAGCAGTGGGTTGGAAAAGTTGTTGTAGTTAAATACGGCGGAAACGCAATGCTTAACGAAGAACTTAAGCAGGCCGTAATGGAAGATATTGTTCTTCTTAATACAATTGGAATCAAGGTTGTACTTGTTCACGGTGGTGGACCAGAAATCAATCACATGCTTGAACGTGTTGGAAAAGAATCTAAGTTTGTTGACGGACTTCGTTATACAGATGCTGAAACAATGGAAATCGTACAGATGGTTTTAACTGGAAAGCTGAATAAAGACATTGTTGGTATTCTTCTTCACAAAGGTGGAAAAGCTATTGGTCTTAGTGGCGTTGACTCTGGCCTTCTTCGTGCAAAGAAAACAGACAAGGATCTTGGTTTTGTAGGAGAAGTAACAGAAGTAAATCCTGACATTCTTACAACACTCCTTGACCAGAACTTTATTCCGGTTGTATCAACAGTTGCTCTTGGCGAAGACGGAGACCAGGCTCGCTACAACATCAATGCTGATACAGCTGCTGCAAAAATCGCTGTAGCATTAAAGGCCGAAAAATTCGTTCAGCTTACAAATGTTCCTGGAATCCTTCGTAATATTGAGGACCCAACAACATTGATCAAACGTATTGAACGAACTGCCATCGGTTCCCTTAAAGCAACTGGTGTAATTGCAGGTGGAATGATTCCAAAAATTGAATGCTGTGAAACTGCCCTTAACGGTGGCGTTCCTCGCACTCATATTATTGACGGTCGTGTACCACACTCACTTTTAATTGAAATGTTCAGTGATCGCGGTATCGGTACAATGATTTACTAATTTTTTAGCGAAGGTTTAAAATTAAACAGGAGAATTAACTATGGAAAAAGTAGTTGTAAATAATTACGGAAGCTTTGATGTAACATTTGTAAAAGCTAAAGGCTCTACAATGTGGGACATTAACAAGAAAAAATATATCGACTTTATTGCAGGTATTGGAGTTAACTGTCTTGGACATAACTACAAACCATTAGTAAAAGCAATTGCAAAACAGGCAAAAAAACAGATTCACATTTCAAATTATTTTTTCAGTGATGTAGGAATCTGTTATTCCCTTGATCTTCTTGAACAGACAGGCTTTGACAGAGCTTACTTTGGTAACTCTGGGGCAGAAGCAAACGAAGCTGCAATCAAGCTTGCAAGAAAATACGGTCAGCTTAACGGCGGCGAAAAAAGAAAAACAATCGTAACTCTTGAATCATCATTCCACGGAAGAACTTTGGCAACTCTTACAGCAACTGGTCAGGATAAATTCCATCCTGACTGCTTTGCTCCATATCCTGATGGATTTAAAACAATTAAGGCAAATGACTATGAAAGTCTTAAGGGTGCATTTGATGATAACACTGCAGCTCTCTTTATTGAATGTATTCAGGGAGAAGGTGGCGTGAACGTAATCGATAAAGAATGGGCACAGGCTGCTGCAAAAGCTGCAAGAGACGCTGGTGCAATCGTAATGTGTGATGAAGTTCAGACTGGAATCGGAAGAACAGGAACATTTCTTGCAAGCGATGCTCTTGAAATCAATCCAGAAGTTGTAACACTTGCAAAAGGTATTGCAGGTGGAATTCCAATGGGCGCTTGTCTTTTTAGAGGAAAAGCAAAGGATGTATTTGTAGCAGGTGACCATCAGTCTACATTTGCAGGTAACCCACTTGCTTGTAGCGCTGCAGAAATTGTTCTTGATGTTGTAAACAATGAAGATTTCCTTAAAGATGTTGTAAACAAAGGTGATTATATCAGAAATATCATCAAATCTTGGGATCTTCCAATCGTTAAAGATGTAAAGGGAAAAGGTCTCATGATTGGAACTCAGATTGATTCTTCGATTAAACCATTTGATATTGAAGTTAAATGTCTTGAAGAAGGTCTTTGTACAACAACTGCAGGAAAGGATGTTGTAAGATTCCTACCACCTTTGACAATCTCTTATGATGAAATTGATGAAGGCCTTAAGATTTACAAGAAGGTTCTTGAAGGCTTTTGTAATTAATTTTTCCTGAGTCAGATACTACAATTACTTGTTGAGACGACTTAGAGTCCATTGAGTTTGACAAATGAATTTATTTAAGGCAAAATATAAAATATGAATAAGACAGTTTACATTATAGGTCATAGAAATCCAGATACTGATGCAGTAGTTTCTGCTGTTAGTTATGCAAAATTAAAGAATCTGCTTGGAATGCCAGAATATAAAGCCGCAAGGGCAGGACATCTTAATCCCCAGACTTCATATATTTTTGATAAATTTAATGTTCCTCGTCCTGAGTATCTTCCTGACTTAATTCCAAAAGTTAAGTTTTTCATGCAGAATGAAATTCAGACTGTAACAGAGGATTCTTCAATCTGGGAATCTATTGCATTGATGGAAAAAAATGAAAATCGAGTAATGAGCGTTGTGGATAATGATGGAAAATATTGTTCACTTTTGCATTATTCTGGTTTTGCAAAAGGTGTGCTTTCAATTTTGAATCCTGAAAAAAAACACCGTTTTCCAACAACAATAAAATTGATTCAGAAAACTCTTAATGCTCAACCAATTTATATTGCTGGCGATGCTGATTCAACTTTTAAAGCTTCAATTCATGTAGCATCTTCTTCTATTGAAACATTTGAAAAAAGACTTGCAGCTCATTCTTCAGAAGATATTGTTGTAATTGCATCTGACAGAAAAGATATTCATAAAATCTGTATTGAACATAAAGTTAAACTTTTAATTACAACAAGCAATTGTGTTATTGATAAAGAATTAAAAAGCCTTGCTGAAAAAAATGGTGTTTCTGTAATTGTTAGCCCATATTCAACAGCACCAACTTCTATGCTTATTGCATACTCAATGCCAGTAAGTTCAATAGGGGATGCTGATATAAAAACAGTGCAGGTTAATGACTCTGTTTCAAAAATTAAAGATATTTTGAAAGACGCTCATTGTAAATATCTTCCTGTTGTTGATGAAAATAGTAAGGTAGTTGGAATGATATCTGAACATGACCTTATGAAGGAACCTAATATTGAGGTAATTCTTGTAGATCATAATGAACTTTCACAGGCCGTTGAAGGTGTTGAACATTATAAGATTCAGGAAGTTGTAGATCATCACAGAATTGGCGCAATTTCAACTAAAAATCCAATTACTTTCATTAATCGTCCTGTTGGATCAACATCTACTCAGATTGCAGGAATGTATCAGGAATATAAAATTGCAATACCTAAAGATATCGCATCTTTACTTTTATGCGGAATTCTATCAGATACATTAATTCTTCAGTCTGCTACTACAACTAATGTGGATATAGAAATGGCAGAATATCTTTCTAGTATTACAGATCTTGATATAAAAGAGCTTGGAAATGAAATTCTAATTGCCGGAAGTAATATTTCAGGACGTGAAGCTGGTGAACTTGTACGTCAGGATCTTAAGGAATATTCTGAAGGAAAGGTTGTTTATACTGTCAGTCAGATTGAAGTTGGAAATACAAAAGAAGTTCTTACAAGAAAAGAAGAATTTATTAAAGAACTTGAAATTGAATGTCGTAGTCGTAAAGCTTTATTCTCATGTCTTCTTGTTACTGATATTACAACTCTTTCAAGTATTATGTTAATTCATTCGGATCCTAAATTTGAACAATTTATAAACTTCCCAAAACAAGAAGACAATGCATATTACCTGCAGGGAGTTGTTTCAAGAAAAAAACAATTGATTCCACTTTTAACTGAAAGAGTTTCGAATTATCTAAAGTAAGGTGTTTAATTTTTTTTTGAAGCTTATCTTGAAAATGCTAACGATTAATGAAACCGGAGTTGCATTATCCACAATCTCCGGGAAGGTTAATCAAGTGGTTTGGAATCATGTATTTGCATAATTCTGTTCTTTTTTGCAATATATAATTCTTTGTCAGCTTTAATAAGAAGTTTTGAAATAATGTTACAATCTTCGTTGACTTCTGTACAGCCGAGACTCATGCTTATGTTGAATTTTTCAAGGTTGCGGTTGTTGATAAAGGTTGTTTCATTTTTAATACGTTTTTTAAATCTTTCAAAACCTAATCTGTCCATTTCTTCTACATAAACAGCAAATTCATCACCGCCAAGACGTCCTATAATGTCAGTATTTCTACATGCCCTCTGAAGTACTTCAGCTTCTGCCTGAATTGCTCTGTCTCCTGCATCATGACCATATGTGTCATTAATTAATTTCATACCATCCATATCGCAGAAAATGATCATACCAGATTTTTTTCTTGCAATAGTGTCTTTTATTGCTTTTTGTGCAGCATTCATAAAACCACGACGGTTGTAAATTTTTGTAAGTTCATCTGTTGTTGAAAGTATAGAAAGCTCTGAACTATATTTCTTTAGTTTAGAATTAGAACTTTCAAGCTTTAAGTTTTCTTTTTCTTCGTTATCAAGTCTAATAGCTGATGTAATTTCTTTTGAGAAAAGCTCAAGAACAACTTCGTAATAAAGTAAGTCATTTTCAGTTAATGGAACTAAAATATATCCATACTGTAATTGAGTTTCGAATAATGGATAAACAACCAGACTATCAAATTCTGTATTAAAAGTTCCTGCTGGAATCATATCTTTAACAGGATTTGTTTCCTTAGGTACAATATTTGCTTTTCTTGTTCCTAATTCATATGAAAAAATGCGTGTTGCTTTTTCAGGAATTTTGAATTCTCCGGTATTTGGTGCATATTTTTTGGGTCTGTCATAAATAAATATAGCCATACCTTTGAGGGATATTCGTTCAATATAATCTGGAAGTAAATCAAAAAGCTTTGTCAGGTTTACAACTGTCATTGAGCTTTGTGCTAACTGATGAAGAGAGTACAACTCTGTGTTTATGTTTCCAGGGTTATTATGAATAATCTGAGTTATTTCATTTAAATTGAAATTTACTTCATTTCCGTTTTTGTCAATGTAATCAACAAGAAATTTGTCCTTTGACAAACAACCGCAGCTTGATCTGAATATTTCAAAGCTGTCAATTTTTTTATGAACAGGAGTCTGATTACCATTAAGATAGTTGTGTAAAAGCAAAGCTGCCTGGTATCCTTGTTCGTTTAATTGGGGATTAATAGTAGTTAATGTTGGAAGAGAATAGTTTGCCCCTTTGTAGTTGTCAAATCCCGTGATAGTAACATCTTCTGGAATTCTTACAGAACAATCTTCAATTCCTTTTATGGCACCAATTGCCATTGAGTCATTCAAACTTACAACACAATCAAAGTCTACGCCATTGTTCATAACATATTCTTTAATATTCATTTTTGCGCTGTTTTTATTAAAATCACAGTTAAGTATATGTGATTTGTTGATTTTAATATTATGGTTTTCAAGAACTTCCAAAAACCATTTTGTTCTGTTTCTTGAATCAACATTAGTGTCATGAGAAGTCAGAAGGATAAAATTTGTTTTGTTATGTTTTTCAATCAGGTGAGAGATCATTCTCTTGAAGGCATCTTCTGAATCACTGGTCACGCAGTTTTTTCCAGGCAGAGCCATTCCTATATGAACAGTAGGAAGTGGTTCCAGTTGGGAGATGCAGTTAAGAAAATCCTTGTCATCTATAAATGAAGACAAAGAAGCTGAACTTAAAATTAATCCATCAAGATTATTTGCTGAAATTAACCCTTTTATTCCACCATACCTGTATTCATAACCATATTTGTCTGCATGTTTAGCATTAATAGGAAAAATAAAAAGTTGATGATTGTAATCCTTACAGAATTTTTGCACTCCACGAATTAATTCAACATTGTATTCATCGTGAATATTATGTACTGCAAGTCCAAATATTCTCTGCATTAGCTGATAAACCTTCTATTAAAATTTATTCCCATCCGAATGTTGCAGGTGGCTTATTCGTTGCATCAAAATACAATGCGTCAACAAAATCAAGTTCTGCAATTTTATGTACAATAGTGTATAAAATTTCTTCAGGAAGCATTGCAAAGCGTGCAGTCATTACATCTTCTGAAATGACTGGACGTAAAACAAATGTTGCTTTGTCTTCAGCTGAAGCATATGGTAAATCGATTGTTAAATGCTGGAATATTTTATTATACCATCCTGATTTATGAAGTTCTGTTAAAACAATGTTATCAACTTCACGAAGCTGATCAAGTCTGCGTTTATCGCAGAAACCTTCCTGAAGTTTTAAATCTTCATCTTTAACAGATGGTTTCTGGTAAAGTTTTATACAAGTTCTATTGAGGAATTTTGCAGCATTGGTGATGGTAGAAGAACATTCTTCAATTTTTTCACGCTTTCCAGGGAAGTGATAAAAGCCATTACCTTCATCTTTAAAAGTTAAAAGAGCAGGGAATCTGTAAGTTCTGAAGTCTCCCTGAACACCAACGCTTCTTACAGGAAGAACAGTACGTTTTAAATCCTGTGTGCAATGTGCACAGAACATATCAAGCTTAATCTCTTCAAGTTCCTTCTTTGCAGCTGCAAGTTCTTCATCATCTTTAGAAGTCCATGATTTTCCATCGTTACAGAGAACATTGATTGAAAGTCCAGGTCCTGGAAATGGGTGGCGCATTACAAGTTCATCATCTAGGCCAAGTTTTTTCCCGATTGCGCGAACTTCATCCTTGTAAAGATCGCGGATTGGTTCAATAATCAAACCCCGTGCAATAAGATCCTGAATTCCCTGAACGCGGTTATGATGAGTTTTGATTGTGTGGGAATTTTTAGTTCCACCAGACTCAATAATATCTGGATACAAAGTTCCCTGAGCTAAAAGCCATTTATCCTCATCAAGATGCTGTTTTGCAACAACTTCATTTCTTACTGTAATAAAGTTTTCACCTACGGCCATTCTTTTTTTCTGCGGATCGGAAAGACCTGCAATTGCTTTAAGAAAGCTTTCGCTTGCATCCTCTACGATAAAGTTTTCAAATCCGAATTTACGGTAAGCAATATCGACATTTTTAGATTCATTCTTTCTCATGAAACCGTTGTCTATATGAAGACCAAGTACTCTGTCCTGACCTAAAGCTTTATTAAGAAGCGCGAAAGTAATTGTAGAATCAACACCGCCAGAGAGAAAGAGAAGAACATTTTTTCCTTCTGCCTGAGTCTTAATCTGTTCAAGAATAATCTGAAGAACTGTGTCCTGATCCCAGTTCTGTGACATTTCACAATATTTTGCAAAGTTTTCAAAAATCTGATTTCCGCATGGAGTATCTTTTACTTCACAGTGGAACTGGAGCGAAAAGCGTTTCTTTTCAAGGTTCTGAGTTGCTGCATATTTACAGTCCTTTGTAGAACCTACAGTTTCAAAACCATCACCAAGTTCAAAAACGCCGTCCTGGTGGCTCATCCACACCTGCTGATTTTTTTCAATTCCTTCAAAAAGAGGACATTTTACTTTGTCATTTAATTCAAGAGTTGAAAAACCAAATTCACCAACTGCAGCTTTTCCGATTTTACCATTGTATCCCTGCTGAACAATATAGTGTCCATAACAAAGGCCCAAAATAGGAATTTCTAAATCAAGAATCTTAGAGTTGAATTCAGGAACTTTTTCATCATAGACAGAGGATGGTCCACCTGAAAAAACTATTCCCTTTACATTTTCAAAGGTTGAAACATCTGCGCTTGGAAGTGCAATTTCTGAATAATATCCAAGCATGCGGAAGCGTTTTGCAATAAGATGTGCATACTGAGAACCAAAATCAAGTACTACAATTTTTTCACGACTCATAAAAAATTCCTAAAAGTAAATATTTTTACTATAATATCAAAAAAAATCCTGTTAGTCCATAAAATGCAGTTTTGAATCAGGATGACTGTTCAGTTTGTTCATGTTCAGGAGCATCTTCAAGGTCAGAAACTTCATTAAGACTTGTTTCACTGGTGATTTCTTCTTCATAAATAAATGTATCTGTTATATTTCCAGTTTCTTTTGTTAAATCTTTACTGTAATCTGTATTATCTTTTACGGTGATTTCAATTTTCATATCAAGATCACCCTGGAGTATTGAAAATACGTAGTTTCTGATAATGTCTTTAGTAGTAGAAGAAGTAGATGGCATGAAAAGCATGACCATTGTGACATAATTAGGATTATCCTTAAGTGCAAATACTGCTGCTTCTACATTAATTGTTTTTAATCCCAAAGCGATTACAATTGGCTTTAAAATTTCTTTTTCGGTAAAAATATTTCTGTCTTTTGATTTTAACATACATGCAAAACCTACAGAACTGATGTCAATAAGTCGCATAGGGTAGAGTCTTCCATTTTTACTTATGTGAACAAAGGTTCCTTCGTAGTTGGTGCAGTTAAGACGAACATATTGGCGTCTACCTTTTGCGCCATTAAGTTCACATATCTGAATGATCTTATCAGTAATTTTATCAAATGTGTCATTCAATGAAATAAATCCGCCTGGAATATTTGTTTTTAAAAGGAACTGGTTTTTATCAGATGTTTTTATGTTCTTTGATAGGATACCTATAATAGTGCTTTTTAGATTTTCATTTAATTCAAAAGATTTTATGAAATTAAACCATTGGTTTGTTGGAAGGATGCTGTCAATACAAATAAAACATATTGAATCAGGATTATTCTCAAGAATGGCTTTTGCACTTCTTGGATCATGAATATAGTAAGCCTCGTATTCAAGTGCACGAAGTCTGTCTATCAGAGTTGTTTTGATTGCATATGGAGGATTTATAAAATATATTTTTCTTCCAAAAATAGGAGGTTGATTTTCCATAATATATCTATTTTAAACTATGAAATATTATTTGTAAAATAAAAATAAGACCGGTAAAACCGGTCTTTGATATAACAGAATTAGAAGTCTGCCAATTTTGGTGCTCGTGGGTAAGGAATTACATCACGGATGTTTTCCATTCCAGTTACATAACGGATAAGGCGTTCAAAGCCTAGACCAAATCCTGAATGTGGAACTGTTCCGAACTTGCGCAGATCCATATACCAGTCATAGATTGATTCATCCATGTTGCGGTCTTTGATTGCTTTCATCAGTTTGTCGTAATCTTCTTCGCGTTCAGAACCACCGATAAGCTCACCGATTCCTGGAACGAGAACGTCTACAGCTTTTACAGTTTTTCCGTCTTCGTTAAGTTTCATGTAGAATGATTTGATTTCTTTTGGATAGTTGAAAACCATTACAGGACAACAGAAGATTTTTTCTGTAAGATAACGTTCGTGTTCTGTTGCAATATCACATCCCCAGTAAGGTGAGAATTCAAACTTTGCACCGTTCTTTTCTGCTTCCTGAAGCTTTTCGATTGCATCTGTATAAGAAATGCGAACGAACTTTGCATTTGCAACTTTTTCAAGACCTTCAATCAATCCTGGCTGGATTCTCTTATCAAAGAATTCAAGGTCAGAACGACATTTTGTCAAAGCCCAGTTTAAAAGATATTTAACAAAGTCTTCCTGAATGTCCATGTCATCATTAAGGTCAAAGAATGCCATTTCTGGTTCGATCATCCAGAACTCTGCAAGGTGGCGTGGTGTGTTTGAATTTTCTGCACGGAAAGTTGGTCCGAATGTATAAACGCGGCTCAATGCTGTTGCAAGAGTTTCTGCTTCAAGCTGACCAGAAACTGTAAGGCTTGCTTTCTTTCCGAAGAAGTCTTTTGAGTAATCAACGATCTTGTGTGCATCTTCAATTTTCATTCCACCAAGGCCGGCTTTAACACCAAGCTCTGCAATCTTTTCCATTGAGAGGGTAGTTACCTGAAACATTTCTCCTGCACCTTCACAGTCAGAACATGTGATTTCCGGAGCATTGATGTATTGGAAGCCTCTTTCCTGGAAGAAGGAATGAACTGCAAATGCCATTTGGTTTCTTACGCGGTAAACTGCACCGAATGTGTTTGTGCGTGCACGAAGATGTGCGTTTTCGCGAAGGTATTCCATTGACATTTTATTTTTCTGTAATGGATATTCATCCGGGTTACATTTTCCAAGGCATTTAAGTGTTTCAAGAGTAACTTCAACAGCCTGGCCTGAAGCAGGCGAAGGAATGATGATACCTTCTGCACGGATAGAAGCTCCAGTGTTGAGCTTTTTAAGTTCTTCTTCAATATTATTTACATTTGCATTTGCTGAAGGAGCGTTACGGTCAAATGTGAGCTGAATGTTTGCAAAACAACTTCCGTCATTTACCTGAATAAAAACAAGGTTCTTTGAATCGCGGACCGTACGAACCCATCCGCATACTGTTACTTTTCTTCCGTCTGGAGAAGATGCAAGTAAATCTTTAATTAATGTTGGTACCATTTTTGTACCCTCCTAAAAAATGTAAATAATGAAAGATATTTTAATTATTTATTGATATTTCTTCAATATGGGGGATAATATAATTGAATGATTTAATGTATTATACTAAATTATAATAATTGATTTCCCAGTTCGGAGGAATTTTATGAAGGAAGAGAACAAAGAAAAATCAAAGGAATTTATGACAAAAGCAAAGGAATTATTTGATCGCGGTATTTTAGCATCAAAAAAAGCTTTTGGTGTAGCAGGGGAAGCTGTTCAGGATTTTAGTGACAAAAGTGTTACAACAATCGAAAAGAAACAGCTGGAAGCTAAAGTAAAAAAGCAGTACACATTATTAGGTGAAATTGCAGCAAAACAGCTTTCAAAGAAAGGTGCTGCAGTAACAACAGATGATGAAAAAGTTTGTGCTATCATGAAAGAAATCGCAAGACTTAATAAAGAGATTAAAGTTCGTGATCAGGCTCTTGCAGACGGAAAAGCAAAGGCAGAAGAAAAGAAAGCTACTTCAAAAAAGTGTAAAACAGCAAAAAATGTGCCAGCAAAGACTACAGCAAAAAAATCTTCAGCAAAGAAACCTGCAGCAAAGACAACAGCTACTAAAAAAACAACAAAAAAATAAGCTGATCCAAATATAAAAGAATAACCGCAGGCATATTTTATTCCTGCGATTATTCTTTTATATCATATTTTAAAATTCTAAAATGGTAATCTTTACAGGTTAAGGAATATTAGAAACGAATTAAAAAAAATTAAAAATTTTCAAAAAAAATGAAAAAAGTTGTTGACACAAAATCATAAAAGATGATATATTC
>SAMEA3663175__coassemble_232_pt1 | contig 15588 bp, 9 predicted proteins | sample SAMEA3663175__metabat2_low_PE_006 | metagenome-assembled genome bin SAMEA3663175 (sample SAMEA3663175) | pig gut metagenome | biome: pig gut; feature: pig-associated habitat; material: faeces | place: Denmark | collected 2012
CAGATATTCTTCCACATCTTGCACAGGAACAGTATAAGAAAAGTGCTGCAGAATTTATTCCAGGTGAAGATCTTGATCTTGTTGTAGGAAATTATGGCAGAAGCAATATTCAGTTTGATATGAAAGAAAAAAAAGAAACAGCAAAAGCTTCTGATAAACCTGAAAAAGAATTAAGCAAAACTCAAATAGTAGAACTTTTGAAAAAAACATGTAATTTTACTGAAAAAGATTTTGAATCCGCTGAACTTGAAATTGTTCCTGCAGGACATGCGAGAGATAATGGTTTGGATCGTTCGATGATTTTGGCTTATGGACAAGATGACAGATCTTGTGCCTACACATCATTTGCTGCTCTTATGGATACAACTGCAAAAGAAAGAACAACTTGTTGTCTTTGTGTTGATAAAGAAGAAATTGGAAGTGCCGGTGCAACAGGAATGGCTTCTAATCTTTTCGAAAATATGGTTGCAGAAATTGTAAGTCGCACAGAAAAAAATTATTCAGAACTTACATTAAGAAGATGTCTTGCAAATTCCAATATGCTTTCAAGTGATGTTAATGCAGCATTTGATCCGTTGCATCCTAGTTTATACGACAGAGATAACAGCTCGTGGCTTGGTGGCGGAATTGTTTTTCAGAAATATACAGGGGCTAGAGGAAAGTCTGGTGCCAGCGATGCAAATCCTGAATTTATTGCAAAGGTTTGTAGTGCACTGGATAAGAAAAATATCATTTATCAGATGGCAGAACTTGGAAAAGTTGATCAAGGTGGTGGCGGAACAATTGCACATTATGCAGCCCGTTACGGAATGAATGTGCTTGATGCAGGTGTTGCAGTTTTAAGTATGCATGCACCGTGGGAACTTACAAGTAAGGTAGATATCTGTCAGGCTTATGAAGCTTACAAAGCATTCCTTACAATAAAGTAATTCTGGATTTGTGGAATATAAAATGTTTTCTGATACTCACTTTCATTTTAACATTCTTGAAGAAGAAAGCCGTCAGTCAGTTTTAGAACAGATGGCAGCTAACAATACTTTTTTTGGAATGGATATTGGTACTCACTGTGATGATTTGGCTCGTCGACAGAAGCTTGCTTTAGATGTAATAAGTAAAATTGCTGATGAAGATAAAAAGAAAAAAGCTTTTAATATGTATTATTTTTCTGCAGGAATATGGCCGGCGCCTGAAGCAATCCGGGACAGAAAAAATCAAATTATAGAATTGGAACGACAGCTTAAAGCCGCACTTGATAATCCAAATCATTTTTATAACAAAGTTGTTGCAATTGGTGAATGTGGACTTGACCATCACTGGAATCCAAGCGGCGTTGATGGTCGCTGTGAAAGTGATTTTGATCAGGAGCTTTTTGACGGTGAAAAAGAAATGTTTTTAATGCAGCTTGATCTTGCCAAAAAATATTCTCTTCCAGTTGTTGTTCATTCCAGGGATGCTTTTGAAGGAACTGTTGAATGTTTAAAAGATGCTTGTTATGACAATGGAATCATTCATTGCTACAGTTATGGTCTTGAAGAAGCAAAGGTATTTTTGGATCGTGGCTGGTATCTGGCATTTGGGGGAGGAGTGACTTATACAAAGAAATCAAAGATGGATGAAATGATTGAACTTCTGCGATATGTTCCATCTGACAGGCTGTTGATGGAAACAGATGCACCTTATCTTGCTCCAGTTCCATTCAGGGGACAGAAAAATACTCCGCTTCTTATTGAACATAGTTATAAATTTGTTGCTGATGCAAGGGGTATTTCTGTAGATTCCCTGAACGAAACTGTAGACTCAAATATCAGAAAATTATTCAGTTGTTAGTTTCAATTTAGAAAGAACACTCTTTCTAAGAACATATTAATTCAACTTATAATCCAAAGAATGATGAGTATGCTTTAAGAGCACCATGCGAGTTGTCAAGGCACGTTCGCTTTGCTCACTTAAAGCCTTGAGTAACTCGCTTGCCAGATGTAAAAAGCATTTTACATCCGGCATCATAGCTCTTAGAAAGAACGTTCTTTCTTAATGGATTGTATTCTTAACTTACAGTCCAAAGAATGATGAGTATGCTTTAAGAGCACCATCATAGTTCTTAGAAAGAACAGCTTTTGCAAGTTTCTTTCCGAGCTGAACGCCTTCCTGGTCGAAGCTGTTGATGTTCCATGTAAAGCCCTGGAACATAACTTTGTTTTCGAAGTGAGCAAGAAGTGCACCAAGTGTTTTTGGTGTAAGTGCATCAGCGTAAATCAAGCTTGATGGACGTTCACCGGCAAAGCTCTTGTTAGGATCTGCATCTGCTTTTCCACATGCGAAAGCCACGATCTGAGCTACAACGTTAGCGCAGAGCTTTTTCTGGCTTGTTGAATCTTCGATTACAACATCTTTTCCTGTCTGGTTATTGTTGAAGGCAATGAACTGCAATGGAGTGATGTCTGTTCCCTGATGGAGGAGCTGATAGAATGAGTGCTGACCATTTGTTCCTGGTTCACCAAAGATTACTGGTCCTGTAACGTATGAGATTGGTTTTCCGTCGCGGTTAACTGATTTACCGTTTGATTCCATATCCAGCTGCTGCAAGTGTGCAGGGAAACGGCTCAATGCCTGTGAATATGGAAGAATTGCTGTTGCAGGATATTCCTGTGCGTTGCGTTCGTAAACACCGATGAGGGCGTCAAGCAATGCTGGGTTTTTGCGGATGTCAGCTTCTTTAGCAGTTTTGTCAGCTTCACTAGCTCCGTCGAGGAATTGAGCAAATACTTCTGGTCCGAATGCAAGTGAGAGGATTGCCCCACCTACAGCAGATGTTGATGAGTAACGTCCACCGATGTAGTCGTCCATGAAGAAGCATGCCATGTAATCAGGATTTCCTACGAGAGGAGATGTTTCTGATGTTACTGCGATCATGTGTTTTGAAACTTCACAGCCTGCTTTTTTGATTGCATCTTTTACGAAAGATTCGTTTGTAAGAGTTTCAAGTGTTGTTCCTGATTTTGAAACAAGGATGAAAATTGTTTTAGAAATATCGATAGAAGCAAGAACTGATGCTGCATCGTCTGGGTCAACGTTTGAGATAAAGTTTGCAGACATCTTGAATGTGTTGTTTGCTTTTGCCCAGTTTTCGAGAGCAAGGTACATAGCACGAGGACCGAGGTCTGAACCGCCGATACCAATCTGACAAACTGAAGTATATTTTTCGCCTTTTTCGTTTACAAGTTCGCCGTTGTGAACTTTGTTTGCAAAGTCTGCGATGTCTTTCTGAATTTTAACATAGAAGTCACGTTTGTTTTTTCCATCAGCCATAACATCTTTTCCCAGCTGACCACGTGTGAGCTGGTGCAATACCATTCTCTTTTCACCAGTGTTTACAACTTCACCATTGTAAAGAGCTTCGAATTTTTCAACTAACTGAGCTTCTTTTGCAAGGTCAGAAAGAACGCTTAAAATCTGTTCGTTAACCTGTTTTGCAGCGTAGTTGTACTTGAGTCCTGCAGCCATTGGAACTGAATATTCAGCAACACGTTTTGCTGCATCCGCATTTCCCAATACTTCTGCAAGTTTTACCTGTCCCTTGAGGGAAAGCATTTTCTTGTAAGATGGGAGAGTGTCAAGATTTGACCATGTAATCATTTTGGTAACTCCTATATATCTTCAGATGAAGATGGACAGGCTGAGAAAATTCCCTGCCTGAAAAATGAAATATTATATTGTAGAAAATATAGCAGATTTATTTTTTTTGTGATAGTAGGAATTTTGATGTGCCCGTGCACAATTTAGAAGAAATTGCAATTGAAAACTTCTTTGAAAGAACGACTGGAAGAAATAAAGAAGCTTTTGAAAAAATAATAAGAGTGATTTTTTATTCGATTTCTGGAATTAATTTTTTTAATTTTTCAATGAATTGTTTTCCTGTAACGCCTTCTTTTGTGCAGGCAAACATACAGTTGTCGCCGGCTACAGTTCCTAAAATTTCGTCAAAGTTCATGTTGTCCAAAGCATTGCAGACAGGGTTTGCATGGCCCGGGAAAGTTTTGATTACAACCATATTTCCTGAGGCTTCGATTGAAATGTAGCCGCGTAGAAAGTCCTGAATGAAAATGTGTTCAGATTCCTGGCTTTCTTCTTCTGTTGGTAAGGTGTAAACATAACCGTCGCGGCCGTCTGCGATTTTTCCCACTTTAAGAAGTTTAAGGTCTCTCGAAAGGGTTGCCTGTGTTACTTCAAATCCATCTTTTGTTAAAAGCGAAAGAAGTTCTTCCTGACTTTCAATTTTATTGTTTTTGATAAGCTTTCTGATTTCTTTTAAGCGGGCGTCGCGTTCTTTCAAAAGATGCTCCTCGGAAAAAATATTGGAATGTATATTTATTAATATTTTTGCATATTTTTGCATTTTTGTAAATTGAAGTATAATCTATAGAAATGAATTGTATTTCTATATATAGTATGGTTGGTGAGAAATATTTTAGTCGGAGTAAATTTTGGGATATCTTGATCCGTTGCCGGAAAATGTCAGTCTTCAGGTGTTTAATGATTCTGAACTTATTTTTTTCAGTTCTGGAAAATGGCTTCATCCTCTTTTTGAATTTGAGGAATTTTTAAAATCTTATTCTGGTCCTCGAAATAATCTTTGTTCTCATGACAGTGCTATTGGTAAAGCTGCTGCAGTTCTTACAATTCGTCTTAGTATAAAGAAAATCAATGCAGAGCTGGTAAGTGAAAATGCCAGAAATTTTATTTCTTTCTATAATGAAAATTCTTCAGAGCAAGTAGAACTTAAGTTTACAAATTCCGTTCCAAAGCTTTTATGTCAGACTGAAAATCAGCTTGAAACTTTATCTGATATTGATGAAATGTATTTTTTGCTTCGTCAGCGTGCAAGGCTTGTTCAAGGTGTTGATGTATCAGTAAAAAATCTCTGTTATAAATTTGGCGATATCCGGAATTTAAGTTTTGAAATTAAATGTGGTGGCCATCTGATGATTCTTGGTGAGAATGGGGCAGGTAAGACAACTCTGCTTAGAATCCTTGCCGGAATTTACAAAGCCCACAGTGGTTCAGTTTTGATTGATGGAAAGCCTCTATCTGATAATCCAAAATATACAATTGGCTATATTCCACAGAGTCTTGATGAAACACAGTTTGATCTTAGTGTAGAAGAAGTTGTTTCACTTGGGCTTGATAATCATACAAAAGATAAAAATATAAAGATTTATAATGCACTTGAAAGAACTTCTTGTCTTAATCTTCGTGGAAGGAATTTCTCAAGCCTGAGTGGTGGAGAAAAACAGAAGGTCAGTCTTGCCCGTTGTCTTTGTCAGAATGCTAAGCTTCTTCTTCTCGATGAACCTACAGCAAGTCTTGATTATGAAAATAAAAAAATGGTTGTTGATATTCTTCGTTCTCTTACAGTCTCAGAAATTCCTACTATCATTGTTGTTACCCATGACCGTGAATTAACACAGATGCGTGGCTGGCAGGTACTTACAATGGGAGGTGAAAAATAATGGTTGAAAAATTCCTTCTGTTATTTTCTCTTGCACCGATTTTAAGAGGCTTTATTGCAATGATTGTAAGTGGTGCAGCTTTTCCGTTGTGCGGTGTTATGGTTCTCAGACTTAATCTTGTTCCAATGAGATATATGCTTATGCATGGAGTAATTCTTGGTGGAGCAGTTTCTCTTGCAATGAATCTTCCTGTGGTACCGGTAAGTATCGTTATCAATTTGATTCTGATTGTAGTAATGATGCTGTTTACTAAAAATTCTAAATTTGGTTTTAATGGTGGAAGTTCTGCGGCCATGATATTAAGTATGGCGGCGGCAAGTGTAATCATGCATATTGCTGATGTTCCTGCAAAAGATACCTTAAGTCTTTTATGGGGAAGTCCTTTTGCGCTTACAAATGTTGATCTGTATGTTCTTGCAGCTCTTGGAATTTTACTTGGCCTTTATATTATACTTAATTTCAAAAATATAATTGCGTTATTTTTTAATCGTGAAATTGCCCAGAGCCTTGGAATTAATGTGCGGTTTCATTATGGCGTCATGGTTTGTGTTGTTGCATTAGTTGTGGCGCTGGCAATGAAGATTCTGGGTGCGTTTCTAATTGATTCTCTTCTTATTCTTCCTGTGCTGACTTCTACTGTTTGTGAAGGGAAAAACTCCGGTGGCATTAAAAAGCTTTTTGTCCGAAGTTCTGTTTTTGGATTGTTGTTTTCTGTTGCAGGTTATGTTCTTGCTGTTATGATTAACTGGCCGCCTGCTGCAACAATCAGTGTAGTTTCTGGTTTTGTATATATTGTAGTTTTAATAGTGAGGAAAATTTTAAAATGAAAAAGATTTTATCAATTGTTCTTATTGCTGTTATTGGAACTGTAGTTTTTGCTGCAGGAAAAAAAGAAAAAAAAGTTATTGCTTCAACAAGCTGGACTGCTGCATTCGTTGATATTGCAGGTGTAAAAACAAAAGATGCAATTGCACCGGCAAGTCTTCGCCATCCACCTGAATATGAAATAACAGTTTCTGATATTCAGAAAATTTCAAGCTGCGATGTTTTTGTTTTTGCCGGTTTTGAACGTATGATGAAAACACTGGGGACTTCAGTTGGAAATGTTGAAATGGTAAAAATTCACTGTAATAATTCAATTGAAACTGTTAGTGCTGAATGTCGTAAACTTGCAAAGCTTTTTGGAACTGAAAAGGAATGTGAAAAGCGCCTTGCAGAATATGTTGATGCAATCACAAAAGCAAAAGCTGAACTTGAAAAGAATGGTTATGCTGGCGCAAAAGTTTTGTGCAATGTAAATCAGATTTATCTTGCTAAAGATTTAGGTTTTGAAGTTGCAGATACATTTGGCCCAGGTCCTGTAACAAGTGAACAGATTGCAAAAGCAAAAAGTAATGATTATGTTTTTATTATTGATAATGTTCACAATCCTGTTGCAAAACCTTTAGTTGAAGTTTCCCCTGATTCAAAATATGTAATCTGGAGAAACTTCCCAGAAAAGGTTGAACCTAAAGCTCTCCTTAAAGTTGTTCAGGGAAATATAAAGCTTTTGAAATAAAGAATGTAAAGAAAAAAAATCAAACTTTTTTGCTTTACATTTTAACGTAAGTCTTTCCGCTTCCACCGTCTTCTGGTGGAGCAAACTTAAATTCCTTAATGCCAGGATAGGTTGAAAGGTAATCAATTACAGCCTGCTGTAATGCTCCTGTTCCCTTTCCGTGAATGATTGAAAATTCGTGAAAGTTTTGCATTGCACAAAGGTCTAACTGTCGTTCAAGAAGCTTGATGGCTTCTGGAACACGCATTCCTAAAAGACGAAGCTCAAATACCGGATGGTTTGTGGGCATGCCTGAGAGGCTTGGTGCAAAATCTGAGAAGTTTGATTTTACTGTTTCAGGTTCTGCCAGATCTACAACAATGCTTGGCTTGTAGTTATCTACAGGTTTTGCAACAGGTGTAAGTTCTTTTTCTTTTACGGTCATCTTTAGTGTTCCGAATTGAACGGACCACATTCCTTTGCGTTCTTCTTTTATTAAAGTTCCTCTGTTTCTTGAAGTTCCTGCAAGAACATCCATTCCAGGTTCAAACTTATATTGTGTTCTGGTCTGACTGTCAGTTGTGCCGATATTCTGATTTGAGGAATTTTTAATCTTCTGTTTCTGTTCTGCTTTGTCCAGGTTCCGTTCTTCGGCTTCAAGAATTTCTGTATGGTTCTCAATTGATTCTGTGAGGTCGTTGATAAATTCCTTTACTGCGAGAGTTTTTTCTCTTGTGATTTCACCTTCTTTTAATTCCCGTACGAGATTTTCAAGACGCTTGCGGCTTTCTTTTAAGAAGGAAAGTTCTTTTTTATTTTCTGCAATCTTAAGGTCGTGCTCGCGGCGTTTAAGATTGTGTTCTCTGGAGAAGGTTTTCTGTTCTTTAAGATTAATTTTTTCTTCTTTCTCTTTGAATGACTGCATCATTGCATCAACTTCTGCATGCTTTTGATTAAGTCCTTTGATGAGATAAGAAATATCAGCCTGTTCTGTCTGAATATAACTTTTAGCTTTCTGGATTGCTTCCTGACTCAGTCCGTTTTTTTCTGCGATTTCGAGAGCGTGACTTTCGCCAGGAACACCCATAATAAGCCTGTAAGTTGGTGATAAAGTATCAGAGTTAAATTCAACACTGGCGTTGATGCAGGATTCCTTTGTATAACCATAATTTTTAAGAACGCCGTGATGTGTTGTAACGAGTACAAATGATTTTCTTTCTATTAAGATGTCCAGTGTTGCCATTGCAATTGCTGAACCTTCAAGTGGATCTGTTCCACTTCCAAGCTCGTCAAGAAGAACAAGTGATTTGTCCGAAGCTTTGTTGATGGCTTCTGCTATATTCTTCATGTGACCGCTGAATGTAGAAAGGGATTGATCGAGAGACTGTTCATCACCAATGTCACAGTAAATATCCTTAAATAATGGTAAACGAGTTCCTTCTGCTGCTGGAACAGGAAAACCTGTCTGGTTAAGAAGACAGAAAAGGGCAAAGGTTTTTAACGTAACTGTTTTACCGCCAGTATTTGGACCTGTAATAATCAGCACGTTTTTGTTTGATGCAAATCTGATATCAATTGGAACAGCTTTTGATCCTAAAAGAGGATGGCGTGCTCCTAAAAGTAATGGAGCTTCCTGAGCTTTTGGATCGTTAGGTCGTTCTTCGCCGCAGCTTAATGCATAACAACAGGCATTTTGATTTCCCCATAAAGCAGCTGCACTTGTTGCATCAAGAAGAATCATTTTTGGAAGATTTTCCATGAAAGCTTCTCGATAGTCGGCAAGCTGAACTGTTGCCTGAAGAAGAATCTTTTTAATTTCTTCCTGCAAACGATATTCTTCTTCTATTAAATCATTGTTTCTTCTTACAACGTCTTCTGGTTCAATGTAAACAGTTCGACCAGTTTGTGAAACCTCGTGAACAATACCTTTAATGGCACTTCGCTGGCTTGATTTTACAGCCAGAACCTGTCTGTTTGCACGAAGTGCTGGAACATTTGATTCAAGTGCACCAGCGATTGAGGTATCGATTGTGTATTTGTGAATAAGAGAATCAATTTCTGTTTTGATTGCAGCAATATTGCGTTTGATTTCTCTGATGGTTGGGAGCTCTTTTAATTCGCCGTCTGGGTTAAGAATTCCAAAAATGATTTTTGAAGCACCTGTCAGGTCTGGCATTTGAGCTGCAACTGAAGGTAGTTTTTTAAGATTTAATTCCTGCTGGTTTGCTTTGATGCTGTCTGTGATTTTTTTCTGACTTTGACAGAAAAGCCCTAAGGCGTATAGTTCATCAAGGTCCAGTGAAGCCCCTGCAGTTTTTAAAATTCCGAATAGAGGTGAAATTCCGGGCCATGATGACATTGTGACTGCTTTTGATGAGTTATAGCATGCTGCCCATTCACGACTGAGATTTTTTAGATATTCATATTCACTGTAATTAGTTAATGGTTCCCGTTTTAAAATTTCGTTTTTGCCTTCTTCACTTTTACAAAATCCGGCAATAGTCTCTTTGATACGGTAATAATCCAATTCAGCAAGGGTTTTTGTGTTCATACAAAGTTCAATAATTATAAGTAAAAAATAAGAAAATTTAAAGAATAAAACTAGTTGTCAGTACTAATTTTTTTTATTATATTTTTTTGGTCGATTATGAGAGTTAATAAAAAAGTACTGACAATTATATTAACTGTATTTGCAGTTGTCTTTGCACTGTTTGAATCTAACTGTCGTTCTACACTTGTAGAAAGAACAGTTGATGAAACTACAGCTTTAGAGTTGGGTTTAGATAAGGGTGATAATGTTTTCCAAATTTATGTATCAGAGGAATTAAAACAGGCCCTGACACAGGATCACTGGATTTTTATCCGTTTGTATCAGCCATATTATGATAATCCTTTATGCATTGAAAATGTCTTGAGCAAATGTATCCAGTTTGTTGATGTAAATCCTGATTATTCAAGTCATTCTGCAATAGGTTTTTCTCTTGATGACGGTTTTTATGGTTTGACATCAAGTAATTCTGGTCATAACCTTTATTTAGAATCATGTACAAATTCTGGTGATAATGAATACATGAAGAAATGTAATATCTACAAGTCCGTTGAGATTACATATGCACTTAAAGTAACTGAAGAAGAATATAAAAAAGCAAAAAATCTTGTCGAAAGCTATTACGATGATACAAGAACATGCTATAATATAAATCAGAATGTTAAAATTGCGTGGAAGGCTGTAGGCAGAAAGTTCTTTTCTCCGAAAGATAAGCAGCAGTTTGCTGCAAAGCCTTTTGCAACAAGCGAACAAACATTCTGTGAAGACAAATATGATTTTGTATGTTCTTCATTTGTTGCTTATGTTCTGGCTAATTCTGTAGAAAGTGTGCATGATTTCTTTGTTGAAAAACAAATTGATTCTAATTATGTAATGCCTTCAGATTTAGCTTATATTCCTGGTGTTATAAAGCTTTTTAAAACAACATGGGTCGATTATAATATTGGAGCAAAAAATGTTGCACAGACATATACATGTTTTGCCACTTATTATCATGATTATGTTTCTTCAGAAAAGTAATGAATAAAATTAATGACACTGTAATTAAAAATTGCATATCAGCAAATATTAAGAATTTAAATTCTGTTTTTGTATTTCCGACTCAAATCAGTGCTTCAATGTGGGCAGATAAAGCATTGGAATTTAGTGGCGCAGCCTGTGTTGCACTTGAACGCTTTATTGCTTGGGATGAATTTAAAGGAGAATCGATCAGAAGTCAGCATCAGGATAAAAATTCAATTCCTTCAACATTACGAACAATATTTGCAGAAAATCTGATTCTTCAAAATTCTATTTCACCTTTTTTAAAAAGCATTATCACTCAGGAATTTGCACAGTCTGCAACAAGGTTTTCGACCTGGATTGCTAAAATTCTTCCATCTCTTTCAATGTGGAAAAACAATATTGAAAAGAAGAACATTATTGTTGATGAAGAAGATCAGGATTTTTTAGAGATATATAAGAGATATAAAGAATTTCTCGATAATAATAATCTGTTTGATCCCGCCTGGGAAACTCCACCATTTAAACCTGATGGAAATAAATATTTTATTTTCTTTCCTGAGATTTTAATGGACTACGCAGAGTATCAGGATATTCTGGAATCATCGGATGATATCACAGTTATTCATATTGATGAAAATTCAAAAAAAGCTGAGAAGCCTGATGGGCATTTTTATGCAAATTCTCGTGTGGAGTTAAAGGATGTAATGCATTATCTGTGGAATATTCATAATGATAAAAATGTTCCATGGAATAAAATTGCAATTTCTGTTCCTGATATGGATACATATGGTCCTTATTTGGAGCGAGATTTAGATAGATATGAAATTCCTCATGTACTCAGAACTGGAAGACCTCTTTCGGCAAATGGTGCAGGGCTTCTTTTTTCTCAATTGAGAAATTGCTGTTCAGAAGATTTTTCTTACGATTCAATAAAAACTCTTTTACTTAATAAAGAATTGCCTTGGAAAGAACCGGCAGCAATTGATATGCTGATAAATTTCGGCCGTGAAAATAATTGTCTTTGTTCTTATGAGTATAACGGAAAAAAAATAGATGTATGGAAGGAATCATTTAAGTATCCGGTTGATTCATCAACGGTAGAGCGAATTGAACCTCTTTATAAAGATTTGATTTTCTTTACAGAAAAAATTGTAAAATCAAAGAGCTTTAGTGAGATCAGAACTAATTATTTTCTTTTTCGTGAAAAATTCTTTGATTTTGCAAAAGAGGATTTTCCTCCTGAAAATGATAAAATTTTAAGTCGTTGTATTTCTGAATTAGGCGGCTTGATAGATCTTGAAGAGAAATTTACAGAAAGTGGAATTTTTAATATTCCTTCATTCTACAATTTCTTCTGCGATTATCTTGATGGAATAATGTATGTTCCTCAGAATAGTTCACGAGGTGTTCAGATATTGCCGTTTAAAACTGCTGCATGTGCACCTTTTGATGTTCATGTTATTGTGGATGCCAGTCAGAATAATACTTCTGTTGTTTATAAGCAGCTTTCTTTTTTGCGTGACGATAAACGCAAAGTATTGGGATTTGTAAATGATTCAAATATAACAGAGAGTTTTATTCTGTTGTATGCAATGAATTCTCAGAAGGATGTTTTCTTTACCTGTAGTGAAAAAACTATTGATGCATACGCATTTACAAACAGTTATCTTAATCAGGTTGACCACAGACCTTATTCTAAATCCTTCGTTCCTGGATATGCAGAAAATGATCCTTTTACAGAAGAATTGGATGCTTATCTTTCTGATGATAAAAGAAAGCTTCCTGAAAAGCTTTTTAGAGTGCAGAAGGCAGGGTTCGATAATTGGGAAAAATGTGAACGATCTGAACAAGAAATAATTCCATCTGTAAAAAAATCTGTTAGTGAAAAAATTGATAACGCATTACTTAAAAATGGAAAGATTAGTGTTACAGTTTCGGATTTGAAACGATTTTATGAATGTCCAAGATCATTCTTGCTGGGTAGCGTTTTTGATGTCTACAAAGAAGATAGTGCAGCTACCTTAGTGAATAAGTATGCAATTGGAAATTTGTATCATTGGATTTTGGAAAAATACTTTACTGCATTAAAAGATAAAAATATGTCGCTGATGTATGATTTATCAATACAATCAATTCCAAATAAGCAGAAGGAAATGCTGATTGATTCGGTGAAATATGGAATTGAAAGTTTTCATGCAAGTCATCTTGCTGTCCAATTATATAAATCTTCTATGGCTGCTATTGAGAATGTAATTTTAAATGCTGTAAATATCTTTTCAAAAACATTTAATGGTTACATGGTTAGTGAAATCGAAAAAGATTATGAATCATATGAAGATGATTTTATTTTTAAAACAAGAATAGACTGTATGCTTGTTTCACCGGATGGAGAACTGGTTATCGTTGATTTTAAATCAACAAAGAATGGAATACCTTATAATGCATTTTGGGATGGTCAGGCAGAATCAGTTCCAAATTTCCAATTGCCTGTATATAAATATGTTGTTGATAAAAAATTAAAGCAAACTCAGAAAATTTCTGCCTGTGTTTTTTTTGGAATACGTGATGCAGAATTTTTTGTTATGTATTCAGATATTGATGATATAAAAGTAAAAGATGATGTAAATGAAAATTTCTTAATGACACAAAATCGTTGTCTTGAACTTGCAAAAAAATATGCAGATTATGCTCGTAAACATGAATTTTCACCAGCACTTTTAAAATTAAGTTATTCAGTCTGCAGTGGATGTGATTATAAAAGTATTTGCAGAAGAATTTTTACTGTAAGTCCTGCGTGGGATTAAAATGGAGTTATAAATGGCTAAAGTAAGTACATCTCCTGATAGTGCACAACAGGGAGCAATTGATATTAACATAAATGCTGTTGTCAGCGCTGGTGCTGGTTCTGGAAAAACCAGTGTACTGTCAAAACGTTTTACAGATTTGTTGCTTCGTGATAAATCTTGCAGAGTTGATCAGATCTTAACATTGACCTTTACAAAGAAAGCTACAGTAGAAATGAACAGCAGAATTTATGCTGAATTATCAAAGGCAATTCCTGAAAAAGCAAAAGATTTTTATAAGGCAAATATTAAAACTCTTGATAGTTATTGTTCACAGGTTGCAAGACTAGGTTGTCATTATTATGGAATAAGTCCTGATTTTGTGATTGATGATGCAACAATTAAAGCAAGGGTTGAAAGTATGGCCCTGCCGTTTATTTTAAAAAATCGTGATAATGAAGCAATAAAAGTTCTTGTAGAAACAAAGGAATTTGATGTAATTGCATCTCAATTATTTGCACAATCAATCCTTGAAAATTCTACAGTTGCTGAAAAAATTGATTTTAAGAAAACTTTGATGGCTCAGTATAAAGTCATCGAGTCAGAATGGAATAAGATTTGTAGTGAGCTCTTAAAAGCTTACGAAAGTATGAAAGCTGCTTTTGAAAATTATCCTGGAAACAAAAAAACAAATTATTTTACCAATCTTTCTGCAATACTTGAAAATGAACCAATTGAAATTCCTGCTGTAAATTTTAATGAACCCATTTCAAAAGAAAGAACAGAATTTATTTCATATTTTAAATCTATCGCTGATGTAAATAAAAGTAGTGCCAAGGGAATTGATGATATCAAAGAAATTCATGACTGTATCAGACGCCTTGTTGATAATCTTAATTCTGTTGAAAATTATTTATATGGTACTCAGTATGTTGATCAATTGATTCCTTTGTTTGAGGAATTTCAGGAAATGGTAAATCAAACGAAACGAAGCAGCGGTATGTTGACTTATTCAGATGCTTCATCCCTTGCTTTAAGAATTTTAATTGATCATCCTGAAATCAGAAATATTGAAAAGGAAAAATACCGCTACATAATGATTGACGAATTTCAGGATAATAACTCCATGCAGCGAGATTTGCTTTTCCTTCTTGCAGAAAAAAAAGAAAGAAACGAAAAATCTGTTCCAAAATCCAGTGAGCTTGAGAAAGATAAGCTGTTTTTTGTTGGAGATGAAAAACAAAGTATCTATAAATTCCGTGGCGCAGATGTCAGTGTATTTCGTGGGCTGGCAAATGATTTTAAAAAAGGAAATAGAGAGTTAAAAACAAATTATCGTTCTCATCCTGCATTAATTGCGGCGTTTAATACTATATTCGGAGGAATTAATTATCCGCCTGCAAATGATGAAGAAATAAATTCATGTGTTTTTTATACACAAAAAGATGAAGAAGCAAAAAAAGTTAGTAATGAAATAATCCCGGATTATGAAGCTGTCTATCATAATGTGGAAATTCCTTTGTCAAAAATTGAAGATATTACCGAAGAAGAAAAAAAGAAGCTTTTTGTTCCAAGAGTGCATTTTGCATTGTTTGATAAAAATGAGCCTGTTGAAGATGGGTTTGAAAACTCTGATGTTTCTGAATGTTATTGGGTTGCAGCAAAGATTAAAGAACTTCTTGATGGAAAATACGATAATATAAAGTATTCACCAAATGAAATTGCAATTTTATTCAGAAGCTATTCACTTCTTCCAACATATGAACGAATTTTATTAAATCAGGGAATACCTTTTATTTCTGAAACAGTAAAAGGTTTTTATTCTGATGGACCTGTAAACGATGTGATGTCATTTTTAAGACTGGTTGCCTATCCAAATGATAAGCTTTCATTTTTAACAATTCTTCGCTCTCCTTTTGCAAATCTTTCTGATTTTGAAGTAAAGAGTATTTTAACATTTGTTGATGACGATAAAAGTCTTTTTGATTTGGATGCTGAAATTTGTCTTAAAGGAAATGCTCTTCTTAAATATAAAAAGTGTCAGTTGATTTATAGAGAACTCTTGTGGCTGGTAAAGCGGGAAAAACTTACGAAAATAATTTCATATTTGTGGGATGAAACTGGATACAGGTATGAAACTGTATGGAATAAAACAGTTTTTATGTATTCATCAGCTTATGACCGATTGTTTGAATTAGCAAGACAAGC
>SAMEA3663175__coassemble_443_pt1 | contig 11267 bp, 4 predicted proteins | sample SAMEA3663175__metabat2_low_PE_006 | metagenome-assembled genome bin SAMEA3663175 (sample SAMEA3663175) | pig gut metagenome | biome: pig gut; feature: pig-associated habitat; material: faeces | place: Denmark | collected 2012
ATTTACTCTCTCTTATGCAGACTGGAATACTGGTTTACCAGATGCAAAAGCATGCAGTGCAGATATTTTAAATTTTATAAATTCTCTTCCTGCTACATATAGTCTTGGAATAGAAACAGAATTACCAGATCCGATCTCTACAGCAACCCTGGAAGATAAGATCGAATTTGCAGGTTACTTCTATGATGCAGACTGTACAAATTCCCTTTCAAAAAATGCCTCTGGAAAATATTGTCTTAAAAATACAGATACTGGTGATAAGACAATTTATCTTAAATGGAAATATAAAGTTGTATATGTTGATCCAGTAAATGGTGATGATACTAATACCGGACATAACGAAACTAATCCAGTTAAGACTATTTTTGAGGCAAAAAAATATCTTGCTTGTGGTCAGGATGATAGTTCGATTGTATTAATTTCAGAGCTTTCTGATTCTGCACAGATAAGTGCATTAAGTGGAATATCAACGACCTCTTACCATAATGCTAAGCTTGTTAACTCATCTTTAGGTAATTCATTAATTAGTGTAACTGATAACGTTACATTAAAGGATCTCGTTATTGAGAGCAATGCATTTTCGCCTGGAATTACTGTATCAAATGGCGTACTTACAATTGATAATCTTACTGCCAATGTTGGAAGTTTTGGTGCTATTTCATTAAAAAATAGTGGAAGCCTTCTGATTTCTGGAATTTATAATTATAACAGTACGTCAGATACTTCTTCTGCGGTTCAAATTGATTCAGCATGTTCTGGATCATTATATATGTCAGGAAGTGGAAAAATAAACTCTTCAAATCCTGTTATTCTTTCTGATGGTAAGACAATTACAATATCTGGACCTCTTACTCAAAGTGGAATTGTTGCTACAATAAAATCCGATGCACCTTCTACATCACCTGTTGTTCTTACTGACAGTGTAGGTGGAACACATGTTTCTTCTTATTATAAGATGTTTAGCTCTGCAAATGCTGGTTACAACATCAACAGTGCAGGACAACTTGTTAAATCAAGTTCCATTGACCTTGATCCTTCAGTGCCCTCTATTACTGAATATGATCCAGGTGAATTGGAAACAACTGTAATCACTAAAGTAAGCGGAGGAGACACAATTGTTACATTTAAGGTTTCTGACGAAGCTTATGATAAAATTGCCCTTTCGGGAACAGAAAAATATATTCAGTATACAATTGATGGTGTTTATGGAAATGTAAATATTACAGGCAGTGCAGGTAACTATATTGCAGAGCTTAATCTTACATCCCTTCGAAGTGGAACAGAAACTACAGTAACGACAGTGGATTTGAAGACTGGACTTCATTCACTTGTAATTTATGCAGAAGCTAATGATTCATTTAATGATGTAATTAACACTAAGGAATATCAGATTTTTGTAAAGTAGGAGGAATAGATGAAAAAAATTAATGCATTTGTTTTATTAATAGTTTCAACATTTTTTATATTTTCCTGCAAAATAAATTTTAATGAATTTGGCCTGAATACAAATACAGATTCAGGACTTTTAAATATTCCTGAAGGAAAAACTCTTGTAACAGTTAATTTTTCTCTTTTTAATTCTTTTTCAAAAATTGCAGGAATCCCAGATTTCAGTTCTCTTGATATTGATAAATATGTTCTTACTGCAAAAGCTGATGGACAGACAACGAAGACTGTTGATTTAACAGCAGGAGCAACTGCTGCAAATATTTTACTTGTAAATGACATTGAATGGACAATTATCATTGAAGGAAAAAATGCTTCTGGTAAAACAGTAGTGAAGGGAGAGAATAACTTTACACCCACTGCGGTCAATAATTCTTTAACTGTTAAAATTTCTCCTTACCAGCAGACATCAAAAGATGGAACACCAATTCCCGGTTCAATTAAATTAAGCATTGAATTTCCTCAGGAAGATTGTACCCTTAAAGTTGATTGGTACATTGATGAAACTTTACAGGGAACTGTAAATGCTGATGTAAGAACAGAAAATGTAACCAAAGTTTTTGAAGCTTCTTCTGTAGAACCTGGAATCCACAGAATTACCTTGAAAATTGTTAATTCCAAACAATCAAGTGAAGTAATCAACAAAGTTTATGATCTTGTTGTTTACAGCAATATGGAATCAAAACTATGGCATAACAATTCTACACCACAAGAAAAAATTACTTTGACCACCGATGATATTATCCCAGTGACTTTAGAAGATTATGCATTCTATGTTTTAGGAGATAGTGCAACTAATTTGACTGGTACTCCTGAGTCCGTTGCCCAAAAGGTTGGTAAAAAACGTGCAATTCAATTTGATACAATTCAGGAAGCAGTTAATGCAATTGAAGATGCTGACCCTGATGGAAAATATAAATCCTGCATTTATATTGATGGTATGGTTATGTCAAATGCTCCATCAGGAGCCTCTGAAATAGTAAGAATTGGAAACGGTATTAATACACCTCAAATATTTATTAAAGGATATAATAATACTGCTGCCATTTTTAATTTGGATTATGCAACAGAAAATACCCGCATTATTACTGTTAATTCCAATGCTAATGTAGAAATTGAAGGTGTTACATTAATGAACGGGAATTTTTCTGAAAATGGTGGCGGTATTTATTGTAAAGGAAAATTAACTTTTTCAGGAGGTATTACAAATTGTTCTGCTAAGTACGGTGGTGGCCTATACTGTGAAAGTGGTGACATTGATTTTAAAGGGGAGATTTCTAGCTGTACTGTAAATAATTCAGGTGGTGGAATATATATAAAAAGTGGAACGGTAAAAGTTCATGATTTTGAAATTAATCAAAATTCAGCTAGTAATTCTGCTGGCGGTGTTTATATAAATGGCGATAGTTCAGTCAAAGCCATTTTTGAAGATGGTAAATTTTCTAAAAATATTGCAAAAAAGGGAACAGGTGGAGCAATAACTTGTGCTGCTCCGTTAGGTTCAGATAATGGAGACTACATTTACAATGCTTGCTGTAAAAATGTTCAATTCATCGAAAATACAGCAGAAGGAAACTCGACTAATGAGGGTCAAGGTGGCGCAATTTTTGTTTATGCCGGAAAATACCTTGCTTTGATTGACTGTTCAACAGAAGGTAATACTGCAGAACAGATTGGATATGGTACTGAAAAATATAATGGTATTTATAATACTGGAATAATTTATTTTGGAAATACTGTAGATATTCAAGACGGTTTGCACGTGAATAGTGCTGTAAGACTTGCTTCAAATGTGATACCTGCAGATGGAAAAAATGTAATCGCTACAATTTATCCATCTTCTTACACAGAAGGTAAAGAAGTGTTGAAAGCATATTCTGGAAGTTTGACATCAGACATGATTTCTTATTTTCAACTCTCAAATCCAAACTGGAAAATTGACACTAACGGTAAACTTAATCAATTACCAGCTGCTTCTGGTGACGGAACTATCAGTTTTGAAAATGATACATTACAATTCTCACTTGATAAAACAACTGTTGCATCAATTTCTGATACGTTAAGTATTTCACTTGATATTACAGATTCTTCTGGAAGTATAATTAATTATATTCCGTCAACAATTGGAACAGTAATAGATAATTTTACTATTAAAGTATTCTGTGGTGGAACTGAAGTAACTTCTGATAATATTTCAGGATTTAAGATTGAAAATGGTGTAATTACAATTCCTGATACTATGCCGGATGATGATTACACTATTACAATTAATGGTAAATATATCTCTAATGGTCAGGGAATCAGTGCAAACCTTTACTTTACGGTTCAGAGGTAAAGAGGCGTATTATGTTGAAAAAAATATTTAAAGATCTTATATCTGTTTTATTAATATCATTTATCTCTTTTGCATTTGTTTCCTGTGAAGGAATTTTCAATAGTCTGAATCTAGCTGATACAAATTCTGAAATAAATTTCATTACAAAAGATGGAAAAATTATTGTTAAAGGAAATGTTAATCTTCAAGGCGCAGTTCCTGAAAATATGTCAAAAACGGCAATGCCTGATTTTTCTTCTATCACTTATGTAATTACCGCAACTCCTTCTGAAGGGGAATCTGTAGAAGTTACAGCTTTATCCGACGGTTCTTTTTCAATTGAACTTTATCCAGGTTCTTATTCTGTTAAAGTCGAAGGTTATAAGACAGCAGATACAGAAAAAAAGACAATATTAAAAGGAAAATATGTTAATGCTGCTACAGAAGACCTTTTTAGTGTAAATGGAGACGTTTTATCAAGCTTGCATCTTACAGTTTCTCCTGTTATCTCTGCTGCGCCAGGTGAAGATTTATTCGGAACTGTCAATCTTTCAATAGGGCTGACAGATTCCATAATTAAAAGCTGGAAAGCAACATGGTCTGAAGATGGAGCTTCTGTTGAAAAGAAGCAGAGCAGTTCTTCTTTTTTAAGTTCCATCAATTTTAATCTTGTAGCTGATGGACAGACAGAACTGAATAAAAAAGTTGGCTCTTATTATGTAACATTTGAATTATTCTCAGAAGAAAATTATGTAAGTCCTGTACTGTTATTCTCAGAAATGATCAATGTTTTTGAAAATGCGGATACATCAATGTGGATAAGTCATGGAGCATCTGATTTTATACAATCAGATGGAACTATGACCATAGCAAAAACTCAACTTGAAAACAGAGTCAATTTTTATGTAAATCAGTCTACAGGTAATTCTTTAAACCCTGGTTCTTATTTTCAGCCCCTTGATAATATTCAGGATGCTGTTGATAGAATTATCGCCTCAAATGATGGTTCTAAGAATTATACGATTTATATCTGTGAAAACTATAATATTACAGACGCACTGAATGCTAAACTCAATGAAAAATCGGTAGTATATATTTATAACAATACTGAAAAAAATCTTAATATAAATTTAAAATCTTACGGAAGTTCTATATATAAAATTGACTGTAATAATCTTGATGCACGCTCTGTTTATGCAAATGCCGATAAACTTGAATCACACTTAAATTTAACCCTTGAAAACATTCAGCTTTGTAATGCTAAAACTGATGTGGGCGGTGGCCTTCTAGTAGGAAACTTCACTGATGCAACTATTAAAGATGGAGTTTCTATCTGTAATAATAAATGTACCTCGAAAGGAGGTGCTGTTAATATTACTGGTACAACAGGTACTGCTGTTTTACATATTGATGGTGGTAGCATTTATTCAAATACTGCATTAAATGAAGACGGAACTTCTGGTTCTGGTGGTGCTATATTTGTTAGTGGTGGAACTGTTAATTTTAATAGCGGTGTAATTGGTGGAGATTCTGTTACTTATGCAAATACTGCATATGATGGCGGTGCAATCTATTTAGATGAAAATTGTACTTTTAATCATAATGGTGGTATTGTAAAAAATAATAAAGCTAATAAGGGTGCAGGTGTATATTTAGCAAACGAATCTTCAAATTATAATTTTGCTGATGGCAGTTTATCATATAACACAGCAGAAAACTTTGGGGGTGGAATTTATCAATTAGATGGAATCGCATCTTTAAGTGGAGGATCTCTCAGCTCAAATACTTCTGCTACAAATATGTCCAATGGTGCTTGTATTGCATATTCTTCAGATGGTTCATCAAAATTAATACTTAAAGATAACATAAATATAGCTTCATCTGATGCTATTTTATCATTCTCAATGGCTCCTGTTTATATTGGTGGAAATATTACTACTGATGATGCTATTACAGTTTGGTTTTATACACCTACTACTAGTGATGACCCAGCTGGTAAAACAATTCTTAAAAATTTTGATGATACTGATTATGTAAAGGAAAACTATTCTAAATTTCAATATAAATATACTGAATATTATAAAATAGATAGTAAAGGAATTGTTAGAAAAATAATTAACTCCCCTTCAATTGAAAGTCTTAAGCCTTCAGGTATTACATTACCAAGCGAATCATTCACTCTTCCTGCTGATCAAACAGAATTGACCCTTTCAACTGCAGCAGAATTAAAGCAGATTTCGTTATGGTCAAAGTCATCAACTCTTTCTGGTTATAAATTTATAATAACAGATGATATTGATCTTGAAAATGCTTCTGACTATGTACCGATTGGTTATCCTAGTGTTAATGGAAAACCATTTCAAGGGATTTTTGATGGTAATGGATATGAAATCAAAAATCTTTATGTTAATACTCCTTCTACAAGTAACTCCGGATTATTTGGAAAATGCCAGGATGCTTTGATTCAAAATCTTACAGTTTCTGGTGAAGTAAATGGCAAAAATTATGTTGGTGGAATTGTGGGAAGTATTTTTATATATCAAAATCCACCTGAGAATTATGGTATACAGAATTGTGTCTCATATGTAAATGTTTCTGGTACTGAAGCTGCAGGTGGTATTGTAGGTCATGTATGTGATTCATTAATATTAAAATGCGTTAATTTTGGTACTGTTACAAGTAAAGGTGCTTCTGGTATTGTGTCGACAAGTTTAGGTGGGCAGGTTAAAGAGTGTGTAAATTTTGGAACTATTAATGGGGTTGCTGATTCAACCTCTGAATATGCAGCTGGAATTATCGGTAAGATTAATTCTGTATCTGCTTCAAATATTTTATCTTGTTACAATGCTGGTACAATCGTAAAACCTGCTGATTCTAAGGCCACTGGAGCTAACCTAAATTATGCTTTCCTCGTTGGTAATGGAACAACAGCTTTAACCGCATCAAATAACTATTATCTTAATTCCTCACTGCAATTCACTGGTGCTGCAGGCTTTGATGATTCAGAAGCTACTTTCTGTCGTACAACATATGATGTCTTTGTTAATGATTTAAGTAAAAATGCACCTTTTAACAACTGGTCTGAGACAGTAATATATAATGGACAGTCTTATATAGTTCCTGTTAAATGTAAATATGATCACACATCTTATAAAGATATAAGCGATTATTCAACTTTACCGGATAATGTCCGTGACTTTGCAATTAACTCTGACAGTGATTTAAGAAAGCTTTCAACATGGGCACAAAGTTCAACTTTAAGTGGATATAATTTCTATGTAACGGAAAGTTTTGCAATGACATCATCAAGCTTTACACCTATTGGTTCTACATCTAAGAAGTTTAACGGCTGTTTTAATGGACTTGGAAATAACATTAGTAATTTTACAATAACTGGGAATAGTGATTATATGGCATTGTTTGGATATGGGGAAAAATGTGTAATTGAAAATGTTGTTGTAACTGGTAATATTTCTGGTGGAAAATATTCTGCAGGAATTGTTTCATATTTAGGGACTACATATAAAAGTGGTATTGTGAGAAATTGTGTTTCGTATGTAAATGTTACTTCCAATGGTACAAAATCAGGTGGTATTTGTGGATATCAGACAAATGGAACAATCGAAAAATGTGTTAATTTAGGTACTGTTGCAGGTTCTGGTGATAATCTTGGTGGTATCACAGGATACGTTGAAAAAGGAACTGTAACATATTGTGTAAATTTAGGGACAATTGATTGTAAAGGAAGTGCAAACTTATGTGCTGGTATTACAGGACAAAACTATAATATTAATGCAAGCAGTATTGAAGTTTCATATTGTTATAATGCTGGAGAAATTGTAAATCCTAAAGTAAATTCAGGTGTATATGGATATATTACCTCTCAATATATGGGAAGCCTGGAGCATGATTTCTACCTTAATAATTCTAGTACTATAAAAGGCTTTTCAAAAGTTAATGACTCAGATCCAGATCCAAATGAAAACCATGAAGGTATAATTGAACAAGAAAGTTTATCAGTTATAAAAAATAATACTGAACCATTTAATACCTGGACTTGTACAGTCATCGTCAATGGAGAATCCTATCCGGTTCCTGTAAAATGTCCTGCTCCGGTAAATAATGCAGGATTGTAAATGAAGGAATTTACAAAATTGACTCTTCTTTAATGGGAATCAGAAGGGTAAACTAAAAAAAAACTCGCCCTAAAAAGAGCGAGTTATGTTTTGAAGGAATCTTCGTAAAACCGAAGGTTCCTTTTTTTTATCTCAATTAGAGAACGCAGATAGGAACGAATGTAGAAGCTTTAAGTGAAGCTCCACCAATCAATCCACCGTCGATATCTGGCTGAGCCAAAAGTTCTGGTGCGTTTTCTGCTTTCATAGATCCACCGTACTGGATGATTACTTCATCAGCTACTTTCTGATCATAGAGTTTAGCAATGTAGTTACGGATGAACTTGTGGATTGCCTGAGCATCTTCTGGAGTTGCAACTTTTCCTGTTCCGATAGCCCAAACTGGTTCGTAAGCGATTGTTACGTTCTTCATCTGTTCAGCTGTAACACCAGCAAGTCCTGCAGAAAGCTGGAATGCACAAACCTGTTCAGCTTCACCAGCTTCTCTTTCAGAAAGAAGTTCACCGATACAGAGGTCAACTTCAAGGCCGTCAGCCAATGCTTTGCGAACTTTTTTATTGATGAGTTCGTCTGATTCACCGATTTCGTGGCGGCGTTCTGAGTGTCCGAGAATTACACACTGACAACCAATGTCTTTAAGCATTGTTGTAGAAACTTCACCTGTGTGAGCTCCGTTTGATGTTGCAGCACAATCCTGAGCTGCAAGGATGATGTTTGATCCTTTTACAACCTGTGCAACTGCATCCAGGTATACGAATGGAACACCAATCATGTATTTGTTTGTTTTGCCTTTGAGCTGTTCAACGAGATCTTTAGCAAGAGCAACTGCTTCTGCTTTAGATGTGTTCATTTTCCAGTTTCCAGCGATATAATGTGTACGTGCCATAATATGACTCCTGTAGAAAATTGATTAATATAAATATAATGAAAAATTGTAAGTTAAACAATATCTCACTATTTTACCCGTAATGCTTACCACATCATAGTAAAAAACTACTGCATCAGTTTAAGAAGCTTTTCTGCAGCTTCTGTAGTGCGTTTTGCCATATTGCTGAGCTTTTGAGCTTCAATGCTGAGGCGTTCTGATTCCTGAGCAATCTGGTCACTTGCAGTATTAACAGAGTTTGAGGCATTTGAAAGGGATTCCATGTTGCCCAATACCTGTCCGGAGAAAGAACTCTGATTTTTTACTTCTGCCTGCATCTGATTTGCAGATTTATACAGCGTCTTAGAATCCTGAGAAATTGCATTCCCTGCTTCCTCCTGGATTTTAATACCATCAGATGCAGAGTTTACTTTTTCAGCACTCTGAATTGAACCTTCGTTGATTTCAGTTAAGGCATTGTTAACTTTTTTAGTCAGAATTACACTTTCGCCGATTGAATTTGTTACATTTGTTATAATTTCACCGATTCGGGCTGACCACTGCTGTACCTGACTTGCCAGGTTTTTAATCTCATGGGCAATTACAGAAAAGCCTTTTCCGGCAGTGCCACTGTGAGCCGCTTCAATACTTGCGTTCATTGAAAGAAGGTCGATCTGACCTGCAAATGCGTCAAGGGTAGTTACAACTCCAAGAATTTCTTTTGTCGATGACTGAATCTCTTCTGAAATATCAAGCAGTTTTTTAGTATCATCACTTCCAGCTTTAGTAAGTTTACTGAGAGAAGAAGTAAATGAAGCGGCTGTAGAAATTCCTTCACCGACTTTTGTAATGCCATCAATAACGTCCTGAGTCTGCTTTACAGTTTTTGTAATGATTTCTGTTTCTGTATCGACTTCATTTGACATGTTGTTAAGGAAGTCAGTAAGGTTATGAACTGCAACGTCAGTTTCTTCGCGGATGCGGTTTTGTTCCTGTATTGCGATATTGATGTCATTGATTTTTGCCTGTGTCTGTTCTGATGCACGGATTACTGAATTAACTGATTCATTTAATTCCAATGCAATCTGGTTTGAATCATTTGCAAGGCTCTGTGCATTTGTAATGATGTTTGAAAGGGTTTCTTTTTGTCGTTCTGTTTCAATTGCAAGTATTTCAGCTTTATGTTTTGCCTTAAGCTGTCTGATTGCAAGTGTAATAAAGATACTAAAATCAAGGGCAAAGAATGCAATTCCTTGAATCCACATAAACGGCATAACACCTATTGCCTGATAGATGATGTCGTGGAGGGCAATCAAAGTTCCAAGAATAAAGCCCACAAGAATCGGAATACTGTCTTTGTTTCCCTGCTTGATTTCGTGAATAGTACAGATAAATCCGTAAACGATTCCTGCAATAACGACTGTAAGGCTTGCAAGGAACAGGTTGTCAATGGCTACGCTTTTGCCATTGTTTGTAAGGAATAAAATCAAAAAAAGTACAGGAATTGCAGTAAATGTTATAAGCATTCCCTTGTAATGCTTTCTGTTATAAAATCTGTTAAGGAACAGGATCAAAAAGCTCATTCCTGCAACAAGGAATGTTCTGAATAATGGACGCTGCAGGTTCAGATCAAAAGTCAAAGTCTTTGAACCTAAATCGTAAAAATAGAAAGCAACAAAGGTAACGCTGATTACAAAGAAAATGTATGAGATATCACGGGAATCGATAAAATACTGAAGCAATGAATAGAAAATAAAGAAGATTGATGCAACCGCCATCATAATAAAAAGATGCTGGTTGAATACAACTTTTACATTGTTGATGAAAAATGCCTGAGCCTCATTTTCAAAAGCAAGACCTGGACTTTTAAGTTCAACTTCTGGCTTGTAGAAGAAAATGGTAAGTTGAACTTTCCCGTTATGAATGCAGGATGCAGGAATAAGAATATCATTTTCAGCTTCCAGACGTACATCTTCTATAGGAGGAAATCTTCCTCGTGAACCGATATAGACTCCATCAGCATAAACATTGCAGGCTGCGTTGAATTTCTTAAAGCCTAGATATACATTTTGATTTTGTAATTGGGAAGGAATTTCGAAGGTTCCTCGGGCACATACATAACTGTTTTTCTTGTTGAAAACCTGGATTTTTGTAAGGTCTGCAGTTTGCCAGCTTTCTGAGTCAAAATCAGGTGCTGCCCAGGAAAGTGAGCTTCCTTCTTTTATTTTCCAGCTGTCATTAATTGGAAATGATTTATTGTTAGCCGTGTCATTTCTGCAGGAAAAGAGAAATAAAGACAATGCTAAAATACAAAGAATTTTTGTGTAACGGAAAAGAGTAGTAAACATAGATTTCATAAACGCCTCCAAAACTCTTTTTAATAAGAAAACATATTCTATTATAACCTACAATTTTTTTTAGCTCAAATATATTTTTATAAATTAATCATATGGGCAAGCAGTAAAATATAATTCCCCAATAAAAAAGGTTTCCAACATCTGTTATA
>SAMEA3663175__coassemble_553_pt1 | contig 9850 bp, 9 predicted proteins | sample SAMEA3663175__metabat2_low_PE_006 | metagenome-assembled genome bin SAMEA3663175 (sample SAMEA3663175) | pig gut metagenome | biome: pig gut; feature: pig-associated habitat; material: faeces | place: Denmark | collected 2012
ACGCCGATGATACTGCTTAATTGTGGGAAAGTAGGTAGCTGCCAGGCTTTTTTTTGTTTAAATTAATATAAGAAAAAGTAAATTATTTACTTAATGCTGATTTTATATCATTAATTGCTTGCACAGCTGAACCTGAACGTAAAACAGATAATTCCACTGGATCTATTTCTTTCATTTCTGAATCCAAAACAGTTTCAATTAATTCATCATATGAATACTTGATTTCTGCTCTGTCTAAAATTTGAATAGCAAGTTTAGCCATTTTTTTTGCGTGGACAGCTTCTATTCCAAGTAAAACATATAAAAATGCAGCTGCACGTCCTGTGATTTTATCACAGACTGCATAATCGCTAAAATCATCTCCTGATTCAATTAATTCAATAATTGGTGATAATCCTTTATCAGTGTTAGTAATAATTTTCCCTTCACCTGCCATTACGAAAGTGTAATTTCCTTTTAAAAATTCTTCTTTTGCTAATTCAATGTTATTCATATTATCTATTATAACAGCAAATGTAATATTGCACAAATCCCTTAAAAATTGTATAATTATATAGTAAAATTAAAGTAATTGTATATTTATGCAATTTTGAGGACAAAATAGTGAGAAATATTCACGATAATGCATTTCTAAAACACATAGCTGTTGTTACTGAAAAGAATGACAGTATTAATCCAGAGCTTTATGAAAAGTACGATGTAAAACGTGGACTTCGTAATGCTAATGGAACAGGGATTCTCGTAGGTCTTACAAAAATTGGTGATGTAGTTGGTTACGAAATTCAGAATGGAAAGAAAGTTCCAATTCCTGGAAAACTTATGTATCGTGGATATGATGTTGCAGAATTAGTTCACGATGCAGAGAAGCATAATGATTTCTGTTTTGAACAAACTGTATACCTTTTACTTTTAGGAAAACTTCCTACAAAGAAGCAACTTGAAGAATTTAAACATTATTTAGGTTCACTTCGTACTCTTCCTCCAAATTTTACTGAAGACATGATTATGAAGGCCCCTTCAAATGATATTATGAATAAAATTGCTCGTGGTGTACTTGCAAGTTATTCTTATGATCCTGATCCTGAAAATCGAGATATTTCAAATATTATGAGACAGTGTCTTGAACTGATTGCCCGTTTCTCAACACTTGCTGCTTACGCATATCAGGCAAAACGTCGTTATTACGATGAAAAAAGTATGTATATTCATAACCCTGTTCCTGAACTTTCTACTGCAGAAAATTTCTTACGTTTAATTCGTGCAGACGGAAAATATACAAAACTTGAAGCTCAAATTCTTGACCTTGCATTAATTTTACATGCTGAACATGGTGGTGGTAATAACTCTTCACTAACAGTTCATGTAGTTTCCTCTGCTGATACAGATACATATTCGGCAATTGCTGCAGCTGTAGGATCTCTAAAAGGAAGACGACATGGTGGTGCAAATATTAGAGTAATCCAAATGATGGACGATATTAAAGCCCATGTAAAAGACTGGTCAAATGAAACTTCAATCAGAAACTATCTCAAAAAAATTGCTACTAAAAAAGCGTTTGATAAAACAGGTCTCATCTATGGAATGGGACATGCTATTTATACAATTTCTGATCCTCGTGCAATTCTTCTTAATGAACTTGCTGAAAAGCTTGCTAAAGAAAAAGGTTGCCTTGACGAATTTAAATTGTACAAATCAATTGAAAAAATTGCCCCAGAAGTCTTGTATGAAGTTCATGGAAAGGGAAAACAGATTTGTGCTAACGTAGACTTTTTTAGTGGATTTGTATATACAATGCTCAATATTCCTCGTGAATTATATACACCACTGTTTGCTATTTCTCGAATTGCAGGTTGGAGTGCACACCGTATTGAGGAAGTTAGTGCAGGTGGAAAAATTTATCGTCCAGCTTACAAGAATGTTTGTCCTGAACGTAAATATGTTCCTATGGATGAACGCCGATAGTTTATGAGTACTGACCGCATTGATAAAATCCTTGCTCATGAAGGTTTTGGGACAAGAAAAGATGTCCGAAAATATTTTCGTGCATCACAAGTTCTTGTAAATGGAAAAGTGATTACTGATCCAGGATTTCATTGTGATATTGATAAGGATGAAATATCAGTTGACGGTGAAATTTTAAATATTCAAAAAAATATTTACCTCATGATGAATAAACCTCAGGGAGTTGTTTGCGCAAACAAAGATGGATTACACGATACAGTTTTTTCTTTATTGGATGAACAATATCGTGTTGGATTTGCTCTTGAAAATCTTCATCTTATCGGTCGACTTGACATTGACACTGAAGGACTACTCATCTTTACAACAGATGGAAAATTAACTCATAGACTTATAAGTCCAAAGACTAACTGTCCAAAAAAATATTTTGTTCGTCTTGAACATCCGGTGTCGGAGTCTGAAAAAAAAGAATATGATGATTGTGTTTCAAAAGGTATTCATATTCCAGCTGAAGACAATGAAGACGAAGCAGATTGTCTTCCTGCAAGAATTGAGTTTACAGATAAAGATGATGAAGTATTTCTCACGATTGTAGAAGGAAAGTATCATCAGGTTAAAAGAATGTTCCGTGCTCTTGATAATAAGGTTATATACTTAAAAAGAGTCAGTATCAATGAGCTTAAGCTTGATAAAAATCTTGCAACTGGTTCCTACCGAAAAATGACAGAGGAAGAAGTTGCGCTTCTTGGATAAATTCCAATTATACAGTAAAATTAAAGCAAAATTTATTTCCCTTTCAGGAGTCTTATATGCTTTCAGATATTGAAATTGCTCAGAAAAATGAGATGACTAACATCACTGATATTGCCGCTAAACTCGGCCTTTCTCAGGATGATATTGAACTTTATGGAAATTATAAGGCTAAAATTTCAATGAAGTCGTTGAGAAAATTTCAGGAAAAAGTAAAGGATCCTTCTCAGCGTGGTAAGCTTATTCTTGTAACTGCAATTACACCAACTCCTGCAGGCGAAGGTAAATCTACTGTTTCTATCGGTCTTGCAGATGGACTTCGAAAGATTGGAAAAAAATCGGTTGTTGCTTTACGTGAACCTTCTTTAGGACCTTGCTTTGGTATTAAAGGTGGTGCCTGTGGTGGAGGGTATGCACAGATTGTTCCAATGGAAGACATAAACCTTCATTTTACTGGTGACCTTCATGCTATTTCTATTGCAAACAATCTTATTGCAGCTTTGATAGATAATCATCTTCAGCAGGGAAATGCACTTAATATTGATCCTCGTACAATTTCATGGAAACGATGTGTTGACCTTAATGACCGTGCATTGAGAAATATTACTATTGGCCTTGGTGGAAAAATGCAAGGGGTTCCACGTGAAGATCATTTTACAATTGCTGTAGCTTCGGAAATTATGGCAATTATCTGTCTTTCACAATCTATTACTGAGCTTAAAGACCGAATCAGTAAAATTGTAATTGGTCAGAACTTTAACAAAGAAGATGTTACTTTTGGTCAGTTGAAGTCAACTGGAGCTGTAGCTGCTCTTCTTAAAGATGCTATTCGCCCTAATCTTGTTCAGACATTGGAAAAGACACCTGCTTTTGTTCATGGTGGACCTTTTGCAAATATTGCTCATGGATGTAACTCTGTAAATGCAACTTTGTGTGCTCTTGCGACAGGTGACTATGTCATTACTGAAGCAGGTTTTGCAGCAGATCTTGGTGCAGAAAAGTTTATGGACATCAAATGCCGTAATGCAGGTATTGCTCCTGATGCTGTTGTAATCGTTGCAACAATTCGTGCTCTTAAAATGCATGGTGGTGTTCCTAAGACAGAACTTTCTGAAGAAAATCTATTTGCTCTTGAAAAGGGGTTTGAAAACCTTGCAACACATATTGAAAACATTAAGAAATTTGGTGTACCAGCTATTGTAGCTGTAAATAAGTTTGTTACTGATACAGATGCTGAAATTAAAAAGCTTGAACAGCTTTGTTCTCAGTACGGTGCTAAAGCTGTTTTAAGTGAGGGCTGGGAATTTGGTGGTGAAGGAACGAAGACACTTTCACAAGCAGTTGTTGAAACTTGTGAAGTTCCTTCTAACTTCCACTTTATGTATGAAGATCACATGAGCTTTAAAGAAAAGGTAGAAACTATTGCAAAAGAAATCTACCGTGCAGGTTCTGTAGAATTTCAGGGGACAAGTCTAAAAAAACTTAAAGAGTTTGAAGAAAAAGGTTATGGAAATCTTCCAATCTGTATTGCTAAAACTCAGAGTTCAATCAGCCATGATCCTAAAGCAATTGGTGCTCCAAAGGATTTTATATTCCCAGTGCGTGATGTTCAGCTTTATGCAGGAGCAGGGTTTGTTGTAATTCTTGCCGGAGATATTATGACTATGCCTGGACTTCCAAAAGTTCCAGCTGCTGAATACATTGATGTTGATGATGATGGTGTAATTTCTGGATTGTTCTAGACTATATAGAGGTTAAAAAAAGTCACAGTAATGATTTATCATTTCTGTGACTTTTTTGTTTTAATTGCTGGAGCAGCATTCAGGATTTTCGGCAGTGGTAGATCCGTTTTCTGTTTCAAAACATTCTTTCATTGTACGCCATCCTAATACTGCGCATTTTACACGGGCTGGCATTTTGGAAATATCCTGAAGACAGGCTGCTTCATCTAATTCTTCGATCTGGTTTTCAGTTGCTGTTCCTTTAATCATTCCCATAAAATTTTCAGCAAGTTTTAATGCTTCGGATGTTTCTTTCCCGATTACAAGGTCAAGCATCATATCCACAGAAGCCTGGCTGATTGCACAACCACTTCCTGTAAAAGATCCATCAGTGATAATTCCGTTGTCAACTTTCAGGTTTAATGTAATGTTATCACCGCAGCTTGGGTTGACTCCATTAAGTGAAATTGTGGAACCATCAAGTTCTTTTTTATGATTTGGGTTAATATTATGTTCGTTTAAAATTTCCCGATATAATTCTTTTGTATCCATATGTAGTTCCAGTTAAAATAATATATATTTAATCAAATCTATTGAGTTAAATATAATATAATTTACATGTTTAGTCTTTATATCCAGCCCAATTTCTGATTTTTGAAATTTTATCAAGGAAGATCTGAACTTCATCTTCAGTATTATAAAAATACAATGATGCCCGTGCTGTAGCTGGAACGTTAAGATATGAACCAAGGGGCTGTGCACAGTGATGTCCAGCTCTGATTGCAATTTTTTCTGAATCAAGAAGGGAAGCAATGTCATGTGGATGAACATCGTCAATAGTGAATGTTACAATACCAGAGTGCATTCTATAATCTGGATTTCCAATTAAATGAATGTGAGGAATGTTTTTCATTCCTTCAAATAACATTTTTGTAAGGCCTTCTTCTGTTTCTTTAATGAAGTCAAATCCAATTTTGTTAATGTATTCACAGGCTGCTTTTAAACCTACTGCACCTGATGGGTTAACTGTACCTGCTTCAAATTTATGAGGAACTTCTGCAAAGGTTGCAGAATCTCGTGTAACGTATTCAATCATTTCACCACCGCGAAGGAAAGGCGGCATATTTTCAAGGAGTTTTAATTTTCCATAAACTGCACCGATTCCCATAGGAGCAAGAAGTTTATGACCTGAGAATACTAAAAAGTCTGCATCAATTTCCTGTACGTCAACTTTTCTATGTGGAACGCCTTGGGCTCCATCAACTACGATAATAGCATTGTTTTTATGTGCAATTTCAGCAATCTGTTTTACAGGATTTGTTGTTCCTAAAACATTGCTGACATAAGTAATTGCAACGATTTTTGTTTTTGAGTTGATTTTTGAATATTCAGATTCTGGAATGATACCAGTGTTCTTGTCACATTCAAGCCATACAAGTTTTGCTTTCTTTGCATTACAGACCATCTGCCAGGGAAGAATGTTGGAGTGGTGTTCCATAATGCTTACTACAATTTCATCACCTTCATTTACATTCTGCATTCCGTAAGTGTAGGCGATTAAGTTAAGGCTTTCAGTGGCATTGCGTGTAAAAATGATTTCTTCTGACTGCTTTGCATTGATAAACTTTGCAACAGTTGCTCTTGCATTTTCATAATCATCAGTTGCTCTCTGACTTAAATCATAAAGTCCGCGAAGAGGATTTGCATTATTCTTTTTATAAAAATCGGAAACTGCATCGATTACGCATTGAGGTCGCTGGCTTGTTGCTGCACTATCAAAGTAAACAAGTCCTTCATTTTCAGAGGCAGAGAAAATAGGAAAATCTTTACGTAATTCTTTATTTAAAGTGCTATTCATTAAAAGCCTCTTCAATGTATTCTGCAATTCGAGTTTTTAGTTTTTCGTCTGGAATCAAAGATGAAACTCTGTTGATTTTAGACATTGTCATAATTTTTTCTGCTTCTGTTTGAGAAATGCCATGTGCATTCATGTAGAACAAAACATCGTTGGACAATTTTCCAATTGTGGAACCATGTTCACCTGCAACATCTTCTTCATCACAGAGTATGACAGGAATCGATTTATTAACAACCTGAGGATTAAGAAGAAGTGTTTCTTCCTGTTCGTTTCCTACTGCCCCCTGACATCCATTTTTGAAATCAATTGTACCACGGTATGTTTTCTTTGCATTGTCTTTTAATGAACCATATACCATCATTTCACATTCTGTTTTACGACCTGTATGATTTACTATGTAATTCATATCAAGTTCCTGGTTTTTGCGAGTAAAGTATGCAGTGTCAGATTTAAATGAAGACTGATATTCTTTAAGCATTGAGTAAACACCAGTAAATGCTTTTTTACTTCCAAGTTCAATTTGTGTAACTTCGATATTTGCATTTTCTTCACAATATGTAGAAATATCATTTAAATGAATATAGTTCTTACTTAAAGTCTGGATTGTGATCAGATGAATTTTTGCATTTGTTCTGGCATATAATTTTGTTTGAACAATCTGAAGTCCTTCAGCTTTTTTGTCTGATGTAAAATCCATAATGACTGTGACAGAAGAATCTTTTTTTGCTTCAATGATTTGTGAAGAAATTGAATATGCTTTATTTTTGCAGTCAAAGTTGAAATAGACTGGTTTTTCAATTTTTTCGCCTACATCAATTACCATTGAGCTTGGAATGATTCTGTTGTCATAAATCATCTGAGTAAATTCTTTTCCCATAGCACTTTCTACAGGCGGCATACTCATAAGGAATTTTTCAGCATCTTTTTCAAAGTGAACTCCTTTCGGCATTTTCGAAACTGAAAAATCAGATTTATCTTTATAATCAACATCAAGTTCGATTTTAGAATTATTTATCCTTAACCAGTTCCAGGTAAGGCTTGGGATGTTGTTTACTGTGGTATTAAATGTCATTCTTTTTCTCCTTTGCCTTAAAGTGTACCTTTCATTTCAAGTCTGATAAGGTTATTCATTTCAACTGCATATTCCAAAGGAAGTTCCTTGCTGACAGGATTTGCAAATCCTGAAACAATCATGCTTCTAGCTTCATCTTCAGGAATTCCACGGCTCATAAGATAGAAAATTGCGTCGTTTGAAATACGTCCGATTTTTGCTTCGTGTCCTACATCGGCATCATCTGTTAAAACTGTCATTGCAGGAATTGTGTCACTGCGACTTTCAGAATCAAGCATAAGACTCTGGCAGCTTACAGATGCTTTTGAGCCAGTTGCATTTTTATCAATGTAAACAGCTGAACGGTAAGTTGAAATTCCGCCGCCCTTTGAAATTGATTTTGTTGTAATAAGGCTTGTTGTGTTTGGAGCACGATGAACCATTTTTGCGCCTGTGTCCAGGTTCTGATCGTTTCCGGCAAAAGTAATACCAGTAAACTCTGCACGGGCATTGCGTCCCATAAGATCACTTTCTGGATAAAGATATGAAACATGGGAACCGAAGGAACCTGAAACCCATTCGATGGCACCGTCTTCTTCAACCTTTGCACGCTTTGTATTAAGGTTGTACATATTCTTTGACCAGTTTTCGATTGTAGAGTAGCGAAGGTGTGCACCTTTTTTTACGAATAGTTCTACACAACCTGCATGAAGGTTTGCAACATTATATTTTGGTGCGGAACATCCTTCGATAAAGTGAAGGTCAGCACCTTCATCAACTATAATCAAAGTATGTTCAAACTGACCTGCACCTTTAGCATTTAATCTGAAGTATGACTGAAGAGGAAAATCAAGGTGAACATTTTTAGGAACGTAAACAAAACTTCCGCCTGACCAGACAGCACCATGAAGGGCTGCGAACTTATGATCTTTTGGAGTAACCAGTGTCATAAAATATTCTTTTACCATTGGTCCCCATTCTTCGGACTTTAAAGCTTCTTCAAATCCCATGTATACAACGCCCTGTTTGGCAACTTCATCCTGAACATTGTGGTATACAAGTTCTGAGTCGTACTGAGCACCTACACCTGCAAGGGATTTTCTTTCAGCTTCTGGAATCCCCAGTTTATCAAATGTTTCTTTGATGTCATCCGGAACGTCTTCCCATTTGCCCTGCATTTTTGTATTAGGACGAACGTAAGTTGCAATCTTATCGATATTGAGTCCCTCAATGCTTGGTCCCCATTCAGGAACCCGAAGCTCATTGTATATTCTAAGGGAATTTAAACGGAATTCACGCATCCATTCCGGATCGCCTTTTTCTTTTGAAAGAGTTTCAACTATTTCTGGTGTAAGACCGCTTGCGATTCTGTAAAAGTCTTCAGTTTCTTCATAACGGAAGTCATACATTGAGCGGTCGATGTCACCAACTTGTGTTTTTTCATTTTCGCTCATTGTTATTTATCCTGTTCAGTTTTTTCGCCGCATTCAGCGATGATTTTTTCAAATCCGTTTTTGTTAATTTCATCTACAAGAGAGCCATCACCGGTTTTTACTATTTTACCTTTTACGATAACGTGTGTGTAGTCTACATGAAGGCTTTCAAGAATTCTTGTAGAGTGGGTGATGATTAAAAGTGCACCATCCTGTTTTTTCTGGTATTCCTGAATTCCTTTTGAAACTGTGCGCACTGCATCAACATCAAGGCCAGAATCTGTTTCGTCAAGAATTGCAAGTTTAGGATTAAGCATTAAAAGCTGTAGGATTTCTGCCTTTTTACGTTCACCGCCTGAAAAGCCTACATTAATGTCTCGGCTTGCGTATAAAGGATCCATGTTAAGAAGTTCCATATTTGCCTTTAATGTTTTCTGAAACTGGAAAAGCTTTACATGCTCTCCTGTAAGTTGCTGAAGTGAAGAGCGGATAAAAGTTTCAACGCTGATTCCAGGAACTTCGAGAGGATTCTGGAATGAAAGGAACATTCCAAGTTTTGCTCTTTTATCTGTTGAAAGGTCTGTAATATCCTGACCGTCAAAAAAGATTTTTCCTTTTTCAAGACTGTATACTGGATTTCCCATGATTGTATTACCAAGGGTTGATTTTCCGGCTCCGTTAGGTCCCATTAAAACATGAGTTTCTCCCTTTCCAACCTGAAGACTGAGGTTTTTAAGAACCTGTTTTGAGTCGATGTTAACGAAAATATCCTGAATATCGAGAAGTTTGTCTGACATTTAAGCCGCTCCTTGGTAGTAATAATATATCTATAATATAAGTACAATAATGATGTTAGAATATCAGAAAAATGAAAATTAAGGAATAGGTTTTCCAGCTATTATAATGGTAGGTTGATAAAATGATTGTTGATTATGATTTAAAGTGACAGCTTTAGAAATTTTCTGACCTGAATATAGAGAATTTTCAGGTTTATTAAAATGTAAAGAAAAAATAGTTTTGCCTTCAGGGCTTCCGCATTATACATTTTTTACAACTTTTTCAAGGCATCCTTCGTGTT
>SAMEA3663175__coassemble_574_pt1 | contig 9642 bp, 17 predicted proteins | sample SAMEA3663175__metabat2_low_PE_006 | metagenome-assembled genome bin SAMEA3663175 (sample SAMEA3663175) | pig gut metagenome | biome: pig gut; feature: pig-associated habitat; material: faeces | place: Denmark | collected 2012
CTTAAATTTTAAATACTATTCATTTTAAAAGTATTTTAAATGCGGAGACCCTGTAAATTCCCTTGTGTTGCATTGACTAACCTCCTTTTTTTCTATATATTATGAATTCACACTGTATTGTGTAGAATTGTTTATATTAGGACTTGACTCAATCCAGCTCGAGTTCTATGGAGGTAAATCAAAGTGGTTAAAATCAGACTTAAGAGATTTGGTGCTGCAAAACGTCCTTGCTACCGTATCGTAGTAATGGATTCACGCGAACCACGCGATGGTCGTTGTATCGAAGAAATCGGTACATACCAGCCTATTGAAAAAGAAGGCAACCAGGTAGCTATCAAAGAAGATCGCATTAAGTATTGGATCGGCGTTGGTGCTCAGCCTACTGACATCGTTGCAAAATTGATGAACAAGAAAGGCTTGGCTAAAAACGGACAGTCAAAATAATTTACGGGAGCATGTAAATGGAAAAAGACCTGATTGAATACATTGCAAAATCGTTGGTCGATGATCCTGATGCAGTTTCTGTAAATGAAACCGAAGGTGAAAGAGGTCCTGTATTGGAGCTTAGAGTAGCTGAAGGCGATATTGGAAAGGTAATAGGCAAGTACGGTCGTATTGCTAAAGCGTTGCGCACAGTATTGAGTGCTTCTGGAAGCAAAGACGGTAAGCGTTATAGCCTGGAAATTCTGGACTAGTCGTACTAATGGCATTTAATGTTAATCTTGATGATCAATTAACAGTTGGTTTCGTTCGTGGAGCCCATGGGCTTACGGGTGAATTTAAAGTAGAAAGTGCTTCTGGTTATTACGAGCATATTGAAGCGTTAAAAGAAGTTACTTTAAGGAACGGAGAACAGACAAGGGGATTCAAAGTTGAATCTGCTGAAGCTGCAAATTCCACCTTATATATGAAATTAGAGGGCATTAATACCCCCGAAGAAGCTAAAAAGTTCAACGGTTGGGATATTAGAGTTTCTCGTAAGTATGCGGCACCTTTGGGAAAAGACGAATGGTATGTTGCAGACTTAGTAAAATGTACTCTTGTTTATGAGAGCAAAGACGGATTGGCCGGTGAGAATGCCGGACTTATAGAAATAGGTACTATTACAGACGTATTGGAAGGCGGAGCAGGTGATCTCTTAGAGGTTTCCCTTTCCGAGAGTTGCAATATTCTGGCAGATAATATCAAAAAGACAGCTTCGGGTAATCCCCGCAAGGTACTGGTTCCCCTCAACAAGGAACATATAGGAAAAGTTGATATGAAAACCGGAACAATACAGCTGATGCACCTCTGGATTCTGGAGTAATTCCATGAAATTTACAGTGCTGACCTTATTTCCTCAGATACCACAGGCTTTTTTTGAAAACTCAATCATGGCCAAGGCGGTAGAAAAGGGAATTATTGCCTACGATCTGGTGAATATCAGAGATTTTGCTACTGATAAGCACCATACTTGTGATGACAGTCCGTATGGAGGAGGCGCAGGACAGTTAATGATGACTGAGCCTCTGGGACGCGCGCTTGACAGCGTAAAGGCTAGCCGCAAGCATGTTATTTATGTAACACCAAGTGGTAAGCAGTTTACACAGAGTAAAGCGTTGGAACTTAGTCGCAAAGACGAACTTGTAATTGTCTGCGGAAGATACGAAGGTATTGACCAGAGAATTATTGATTACTATGTTGATGATGAGATTTCAATCGGAGACTATGTAATGTCCAGCGGAGAAGTGAGTGCAACGGTTATTATTGATACAGTGTATCGATTGATAGACGGAGTAATCAGTTCAGAAAGCCTGGATGAAGAAAGTTACAGCGACGGACTTTTGGAGTATCCACAGTACACACGTCCACCAGTGTACAAGGACATGGAAGTTCCGGATGTTTTGTTATCCGGCAACCACGAAAAAATCCGAAAGTGGCGGCTGAAAAAGCGCCTTGAAAAAACTTTGGCTAATCGACCAGATTTGATCGCTCAGGCAAGGTTAAAAGGACAGCTCAATTCAGAAGCCGAACAGATGATTGAGGAAATAACAAATCAGGCAGGCGTAAAGCTGAGCCTTAAAAAGAGAAAGCGAAAATCAAAGTAACTTTTTTCTTGTTACTGGAGACTATAATGGATCTTATTAAGACAATTGAAGAACAGCAGAAACGTGCTGGTGCACAGCCATTCAATATTGGTGATACAGTTGCAGTTTACTTCAAAATTATTGAAGGTAAAACAGAACGTATCCAGAAGTTTGAAGGCCTCGTTATTGCTATGAAAAACGCAGGCGCTAGAAAAACATTCACAGTTCGCAAGAACTCATTTGGAGTTGGTGTAGAACGTGTATTCCCTTACGAATCACCAAGAATCGTAAAGGTTGATGTTACTCGTCCTGGTAAAGTTCGCCGTGCTAAACTTTATTACATCCGTGACAAAGTTGGTAAGGGAGCTAAAGTTAAGGAACTCCTCGGAGCTGCTGCTACTGAAGCTATGAACGCTCGTAACGCTGCTGCTGATGCTGCTGCTGCTGCAAAAGAAGCTGACGCTGCTACAACAGAAAACAAATAAATCGTAAAGATTTAATATAAGCCGGTACTTTGGTATCGGCTTTTTAGTTTTAAAACTTTCTTAACAGAATGTATGTTAATATTGTATAATCAATACATATGAATACAAACGGCATTTACATACATTCCCAGACTGTCCTTCCTAAAGAGTATTCAAATCTCATAAAGGAAGGCAGCTCTGTTTTAGTCCGTATACTGAAAGATTCTGGTAACGGTAAGTATGTCGCCTCATTTGCTGGAGGTCGTTATGCCATTTCTTCAAAGGAAAAGCTTGTGCCAGGAAGTTCTTTTATGGCCCGAGTTTCAATTACTGATGGTAAATTGAATCTTTCAAAAATCCAGAATACAGTACAGAATCAACTTTCAGATAAGAGTGTAGTGCATAGTTCAAATGTAATGATACCACAGGTTGCAGAGCTTTTAGCAAGTCTTGGACTTCCTCAAGATAATATATCAAAAATGCTTCTGCAGACTATAGTCGGGTTTGGAGCAAAAATTAATCTGGACAAAATTAATAAGGCAAGAAATGCAGCACTTAAATTTCCGGGGCATGAAGAGGAAGCCAGTGAGGCTGCAATGATTCTTATAGAAAAAGGAATAGAGCCTACAATTGAAAACATTCAGGATGTAATGACAGGCTTTGGTTTATCTTCGGAGGTTGAAGGAAATTCCTCAGAAAAGCAAATTGAAAAATTTGAGAACCATGAAATTGAAATGCTGGCGGAACAATTTAAAGAATATTTTACCGAACTTTTAAATGGCCGTCAGATTGGAAAAAGTCCTGAAGGTTTTTTGACTGTATTTAATCATATTATAAGTCGTGATCAGGATACCAAAAGCAATGGCGGACAATCCGAACATAAGAATCATTGGATTGTAGTTCCATTTGAATTTGGATTTGATAAAGAACAGCGACATATTAAAGGTGATGGAGTTTTTAGAGTTTTTCTTGATTTATTAAAAAAAAATGTACAAAATTCAGTGATAAATTTTAGTATTGATAGAGAAATATGGACTTTTGTGGTATCTTTCAATGGAACAGATATACAAAAAGTTTTATTTTCCCATTATCCGGAAATGGATGACGTAATAAACACAAAGCTAAAATCTAAACTTCAAGTATATTTTAAAAATGTTCCGGTTGAGGTAGAGAAAACTGAGAAACTTGCAGGCTTTGCAAGTGGGAATATTTTACTGCCTGTTGCAAAGGGGTATGCATAATGCAGAGAATTAAAAAAGCTGTTGCATTGAAATATCCTGAAGGTGCAGCAGCTCCATTTGTTACAGTAACAGCAAAGGGAGAACTGGCGCAGAAGGTTTTGGATGCGGCAGAAGAAAATGATATCACCATCGTAAAAAATGATGAGCTGACTGACTTTTTAAATGTTCAGGAAATTGGAACTTGTGTTCCAGAAACTGTTTGGCCTGTGTTAGCAAAAATTTTTGCATTTGTAATGCAACAATCGTAACGCAACTTTCGGAGGGTTGGTATGCCAAATTTTCAGAAAATTAATTGTTCAGACATTAAACTAGGAATGCGTTTTACAATGCCAGTGTTTTTTGATGATGGAAAATACATGTTCCTGGCAAAAAAGCGAACAATTAAAAAATATCATATGAATGCAATTAATCAGTGGAACTTGCAGTATCTGTTAACTGCTGGTGAAGCAATGCCAGATTCAGATGCTGATATGGAAAAATATTTTGCTGGTTTTGCAAAAGCAAATTACGATAATCCAACAGATGTTGAAGAACTCGAGGAATTAACAGAGGACGTTGAAGAAATCTAATTATCACGAAATAAATTCAAGAGCTCGAAAACAGATCGGTTCATCCGGTGAGATTCGGGCTCTTAATTATTTTAAAGAAAACGGTTTTGAAATTGTTGAAACCAATTTTCGTTGTCGAAGCGGTGAGGCTGATCTTATCGTTTCAAAAGACGAAGTGCTTGTATTCGTTGAAGTAAAAACTTTACTTTGGGGAAATCTTGAAGTTCTTGCCCGAGAATTAAACTCACAAAAACAAAAAAGAATTTTAGAAACCTCTAAATATTTTCTGACAAAACATCGACAATATAGTAACAACTTTGTTAGATTCGATGTTGTTGTAATTGATATGCCCGGTTTTCCGGCAGTGTATCATATAGAAAATGCGTTTTTGGAGTTTTCGTGATGGTCGCAGTAGAAACAGTTGCACCTTGTATTGAAATTGCGAAGGAAGAACCAGTAGAAATTTTATCCCCAAAAGTGTTAGAATTGCGTAATAAGATTCATGATGAAGAATATGTGAATAATGCAATTCAACGAATTGCTCAAGTTATTAGTAAAAAACTTGTGGAAAACCCGGAAGAGTTAAAATTGTCCAGCTAGTTCGTGTACGGAATTTTTTCTCATGGGCGATCCTGGATGGGAGATAAGAAATGGGAAGAAATGACCGTCGCAATAGACATCACAGAAACTGGAATAACCAAAACCAGAATCAAAATAATCAGAACAATCAGGCAAAAGAAAATCAACAGTCTGACCAGTCCAAATTTAATCAGAATAAACAACCAAAAATTTCTGCAGAAGAGTTGCAGGAAAATCAGCATAAAGAAGCTGCAATCCGTGAATTTAAAAGCCGTCAGGTTATGTGTGCAAAATGCGGACAACTTATTCAGGATATGACAAGTGCAATCAGTGATTCGGAAGGAAAACCAATGCACTTTGATTGTGTTCTTGAAAGTCTCAAATCAAAAGAAAATATGCTTCCTGGGCAGCAGATGACTTATATTGGAAATGGACGTTTTGCTGTAGTAACATTTGAAAATCCTCGTGATCTCAAGAAATTCAAAATTGAAAAAATTATTGAATACGAGGATAAATCAAAAACGGTAGAATGGCGTGATGAAATGGCAGGACTTTATAGCCAGACACACTAGAATGCTTGAATAACAGGTATTGAAATTTTTTGTGAATTTTTATACTATATATTTGTCGCCGGGATGGTGGAATAGGTAGACACAAGGGACTTAAAATCCCTCGGCAATTCAAACGGCCGTGCCAGTTCGATTCTGGTTCCCGGCAAAAAAAAGACTTTCGATTATTTCGAAAGTCTTTTTTTTATAAGAACTGTAGTGCAGGGAAGCTTTGTGAAGTTCCCTGAATAATTTTAGTCTTCAAAAAACATTTTATTAAGCTTTTCTTCAATTGCATCAGAAAGCTTATCCATTTTTTCTTCAAGGCGTTTTCTTGATTCGTTGTCGCTTTCTTCTCCATCTGTTGAATAATCATCGTTTTCTGTTGAGTTCTTATCGAAATTAAACGATCTTTCGATTTCCTTAGAACAGCCGTTTGTAATTTTTTCAATATTTGTCCAAAAACCGAAGCTGATAATTGCAAATGGTAAAGCAACACATCCAAATACAAGACCAATTGTTGGCATTGTTTTATGACCTTTGCCATTTCTTGCAATTGCACCAAAAATAATTGCAGGAATAGCAAGAATAAGAGCGAAAATTCCTAATTTTCCCCAGAAAAGAGAAATAACCAAACCCATGATTCCGAGAACTAATGATGCAACACCCATGTTACACCTCCGAATTAAAAAGTAATGAAAAGAATATATCATATTCCCAAAGCATATAAAAGTCCTATTAAGAGACTATTTTTAGAATATAATAGTAAACAAACACAAAGGCAAAAAGTTACTTGCTGTTTTTTGTGGATTTTATACGGATAATGGTTAGATAAATAGTTATACCGGTCAAAAGTATAAGGCTGATTATTTGAGAAGTAGAAAGAATTCCGAAGGTTCCTCTAATAAGGTCGCCTCTGAAAAACTCAAGTATAAATCTCAAGATACTGTAAGTTATAAAGTAAACAGGCCAGTTGATAAAGTCACTGTTTTTAAGATAAATAATTAGTAGTACAAGAGCAAGGATAAAAATTGAGGCAGACTCAATAGCTTGCACTGGAAATAATTTAATGTTGCATGGAGCAACATAGCTGTCTTTATATATGAAATAAAGGATGCCGGTAGTTTCTTTTCCAAAGCAACAGCCTGTCAGAGCGCAGCCTATTCTTCCACAGGCATGTGCTATTGCAAGACAGATTGTAAGAATATTTATGTATTTTTTAATTTGAATTGAGTGAATTTTTTGAACAAGAAATAATGCTCCAAAGCCACCAATAAGTCCGCCATAGTAAACATATCCAGCGCATAAAAATTCCACAAAGTTTTCCATGGATGAAAAAGTTTCGGCCCAGTCTATATATTTGAATGTGACGATTGCATAGAGAAGCTTTGCACCAATAAATCCAAATGAAAGAAGATAAGCATAGAGTATGATTAATTCATCACCACTCAGTTTGTTTTTTTTACAGAGAAGAAGACCGATCAGAAATGAACTTACAACCCCTATTGCGATACAGAAACCGTAATAGGGGATGAATAAGCCAAAAAGGTGAAAACCCAATTTAGATTTAGATTAGAGGCTAATTGCGCCTTTGATGCTGCTGAGACCATCAGCGATTTTAGAGAAGAATTCACCAACAACAGGAAGGTTGATGAGGAAGCTTCCGCCAAGGATTACAATTAAAATAATAAGAATTACAAATACTAATGATGTTACACCCATGTGTTACTCCTTAAAAAATATTTTAGCACTAATTATAAAAAATTGCGATTATTTTTCGGAACTTGAAGTTGGGATGTAGTTGAATGGCTAAAAAAAAAGCCCGTCAGAAAAAAATCCGGCGGGCTTTCTTAATAAGATTGTGCTGTCTGTTTTAAAAAAACTAAACCCAGTTCTTTACAATAAGACCATTTTTATCAACTGTTTTGTTGCAAAGAGTTTTTATCCAGTCAACAAGGGCCATGATTGAAGGAACAAGCAAGAAGATGACTGCATTAACCAGTGAAAATATTCCAACAATCAGTAAGACTGTTTCTTCAGTTCCATATGAATTTTCAATTCCAAAGCAACATCCAATACCAATGGCATAAAAGATGTATCCGAGTACAGTAAAAATTGCTTTGAAAACACCGCGACCAATATGACCTAAATAGAAGTCGTTAACACCAACATTTCCTACAAGAATTGCTGTCAAAAAAGCAGGAAGCTTTTTCTTAGGTGAAACACCTTCAGTTTCTGCAGGTGTTGAAACTTCAGAAGAAACTGGAGTTCCACAGCTAGCACAGAATTTTGAATTTTCTTCAAGCTCTGCACCACATTTTGAACAAAAGCTCATTTTAATCTCCTTATATATTATTTAAAATTCCAATTTTTAACAGGAAGGCCATTGCCGTCATAAGCAAGACCTCTTGCTATTTTAATCCACTGCACTAAAGAAGAAATTATACAGTAATAAAGCATTCCAATTGCAGAAAATAATAGAATATAGAATACAGCAAGAAATATGAATACACTTGCACTAGAAGCCGTTGTAAATGTATTTTTTACAACGAAAACAAAAAAGATAATATAGAAAGCACAGATAAGATTTAATGCTACACCATATAAAATTGCCTGAACAAGACCTTCTTTTTTTCTACCGAGATAAAAATTGTGAACACCTACAAATCCACAGAAAATTCCTAATAACATGGCAAGAAGTCTGTTTTTTGGTGAAACATTTGTATCCTGTTCGGTTGTTTTTTCATTGTTTGAAACAGGCTGGATGTCTTTTATTTCTTTACCGCAGTTTGGACAATATGACATAATTTTCTCCTTTGAAATTTTATTAAGTTATCTTGCTGTTATGCAGCGGTGCATCTAACGATACAGCTGAGAACGAAAAGGGCAACTGCAACTGAGATACAGATGATGATATATTTCTTTCTGTTTTTCTCGTCTTCATGATTAAGTTTTTCCTGAAGTTCATCAACATCGTCAGTTAAGATTGCTTTGATTTTTCCTGTCAATGTGCTGTAAGAAAGCTGAACATCTTTTGGATCACTTGCTGGAATTGTGATTGATGCTTTGTGGAAAAGTGTTTTGAATTCAAGAGTTGTATCTTTGGCGATTGGCCCGAGGACAAGCTTTTCAAGTCTCTTAAGTTTTGCAATCTGATTTCCGTTTTCGAAAACTTTAACTACAGGAAGTGGCTGCTGGAATTCAACATAGCCGTGAACTGTTACGATTTTTTCTTTTTTTGCAGGAGCCTTTACTTTTGGTTCTGTAGCAGGTTTTGCAGCCGATGCTTTTTTAGCAGGAACTTTTGCTGGAGTTTTTTTTACAGCAGCTTTAGTTGCTGCTTTTTTTTCTGCAGCAGGTTTTGCAGTAGTTGTTTTTTTTGCAGTAGTTTTAGCTGGAGCTTTAGTAGTAGTTGTTGTTTTAGCTTTTGCAGCTGTTGTAGTTTTTGTAGCAGGTTTTTTTTCTGCAGCTGCTTTTGGTTTAGCTGCTTTAGCAGCAGTAGTTTTTTTTGCTGCAGTTTTAGCTGGAGCTTTAGTAGTAGTTGTTTTAGCTTTTGCTGCAGTTTTAGGTGCAGCTGCTTTTGTTGTAGCTTTTTTTTCGGCCATGATTTACTCCTGAAATAAATTAAACTATATTTGGATAGGTAATAACTTACTTAATACTCATATTATATTAATTTTAATGTATATTTTCCATAGAAAATTTCATAGATGTATTGATTTTATAGAGTTTGAATTGAAAGAAAACTATGTTCACATTTTAACATACTTTATATAAAATGAAAAAAGCAGAGGTATAAAATGATTACTATTAATAAGACATTAATTTCAGATTATAAAAAATTCCTTGATAATGGAAAAACAGAAAGAGAGTGTGTAACACAAATTGTTTCGATTGCTGAAGCTAATGGTTATAAAAATATTGATAAATGCAAAACTTTGAAAAAAGGTGATAAAGTCTACATTACAAAAATGGAAAAAGCCGTTGCATTGTTCCAGATTGGTTCAGGAAAGCTTGAAGACGGTATGAATATTCTTGGTGCCCATATTGATTCCCCACGACTTGATGTAAAACAGAAGCCGTTATACGAAAAAGATACAATTACTTATCTTAATACACATTATTATGGAGGAATTAAAAAGTACCAGTGGCTGACAATTCCTCTTGCCATTCATGGCGTTGTGGTAAAGAAAGAT
>SAMEA3663175__coassemble_948_pt1 | contig 7187 bp, 8 predicted proteins | sample SAMEA3663175__metabat2_low_PE_006 | metagenome-assembled genome bin SAMEA3663175 (sample SAMEA3663175) | pig gut metagenome | biome: pig gut; feature: pig-associated habitat; material: faeces | place: Denmark | collected 2012
AACACGAGGGATGCCTTGAAAAAGTTGTAAAAAATGTATAATGCGGAAGCCCTGAACTTGAATTTAGTTTTAAAAAGTAATATGATATTTAAATATAAGCGGCAAAGAGGTCGTAGATAATGCTTTGTGCAGATGCACAAGGTTTTGTCTACGACCTCTTTTTTTATCGTGGAAAATTTTGATATGGAGGAAAAACAAAAAACTATCATCCGGTTTTTGTTATTATTGTCATGTGTGGATTTGTAGGTGCATTTGATTTAAATTCTGGAAGTCAGCCTATTAATGAAGGCTTGAAGGAAGAGCTCAGAAACCAGGTCCTTGAAATGTCGAAGAAGATTCGTCATCGCGGACCAGACTGGAGCGGAGTCTACACAGGTAATAATGCTATTATCAGTCATGAACGCCTTTCAATTGTAGACCCTCTTTCTGGTAAACAGCCACTTGTTAGTGACGATCAGAAAATTATTCTTGCTGCAAATGGTGAGATTTATAACCATAAAGATATTCGTAAAGAGTTTGAAGGAAAATACAACTTCCAGACAGGTTCTGACTGTGAAGCAATTATTCCTTTGTATAAAAAATATCGCGAAAGCGGAAACTTTGCAGAAATGGTTGAAAAGTTAAGTGGAATTTTTGCATTCGCACTTTACGATTCAGAAAAGGATGTTTACCTTATCTGCCGTGATGAAATCGGTGTAATTCCTCTTTACCAGGGATGGGACAAAGAAGGTCACTATTATGTAGCATCAGAACTCAAGGCTCTGGAAGGTGAATGTGTAACAATCGAAGAATTCCCTAACGGACATTACTTTTATTCAAAAGATGAAAAACCTGTACGCTGGTACAAGCGTGACTGGGAATCATACGATGCTGTAAAATCTGCTGCAAAAGCAACAGACGAAAAAGGAGATGTTATCAACCCTGCAGTTATCGAAAAAGTTAAGAACAGCCTTGAAAGTGCAGTTAAGGCTCAGCTTATGTCTGACGTTCCTTATGGTGTTTTGCTTTCTGGTGGTTTGGACTCTTCTATTATTGCCGCAATCACACAGAAGTTCAGTAAGAAGCGCGTTGAATCTGATTCGAAAGAGGCAGCTTGGTGGCCACAGCTTCACTCATTTGCCATTGGTCTTGAAGGTTCACCTGACTTAATCGCAGCACAGAAAGCTGCCGACTATATTGGTACAATTCACCACGAAGTTCACTTTACAATTCAGGAAGCATTGGATGCGCTTCCAGATGTAATTTATCACATTGAAACTTACGATATTACAACAGTTCGTGCTTCAACACCAATGTATCTTTTGGCTCGTGTTATTAAATCAATGGGTATCAAGATGGTACTTTCAGGTGAAGGTTCTGACGAATTGTTTGGCGGATACTTGTATTTCCACAAGGCTCCTAACGCTCAGGAATTTCACGAAGAACTTGTTCGCAAAATGAGCAAGCTTCATCTTTACGACTGCCTCCGTGCTAACAAATCACTTATGGCATGGGGCGTTGAAGGTCGTGTTCCATTCCTTGATAAAGACTTTATTGATATTGCAATGAGAGTGAACCCAACTGACAAGATGAACATCAAAATGCCAGACGGTAAACAGCGCATGGAAAAATGGATTATCCGTAAGGCTTTTGAAGATATGCTTCCAGATAGCATTGCATGGCGCCAGAAGGAACAGTTCTCTGACGGTGTAGGATACAACTGGATCGACACTCTCAAGAAGATGACAGAGGAAAAAGTATCAGATGCAGAATTTGCACGCCGCGAAAACCGCTTCCCAGTAAACCCTCCAAAAACAAAAGAAGAATATTACTACCGCGAAATCTACAGCCGCCTGTTCCCTTCAGACAGCGCTGCAAAAGTAGTTCCACACGAAGCAGGCGTTGCATGTTCTACAGCAAAAGCCCTGGAATGGGATGCAGCATGGAAGAACATGGATGAACCATCAGGCCGTGCAATTGCTGGTGTTCATGACAAAGCTTACTAGTTCATGATTTAAGTTATTGTAAATAAGGATACGAAATAAAAATGGCTGTCAGGATTTTTATCTGGCAGCCATTATTTGTTAGAATAAAATTAAGTGTATTATTTAACACTTTACTTCTTAACCTCAAGTCCTTCGAGGAACTTATCAATAGGACCAACATTCTTTTCAAGTTCCTCCATAAAGCCTTTCAAATATTCTTTGCGAGCTTTGAAAACATCGTCAAGTTTTAATGTTAGTCTAAGGCTCCAGAATACAAGGAAGAATGTAGGACAAAGAATGTAAGGTTTGATTCCTGTTTCGTGGTTTGTATAAAGATAATCTTTTAAAATGTCTTTTTCTGAAGCACCAAAGTATTTTAAAAGCAAGGCTGCAATAACACCTGTTCGGTCTTTTCCTGCAGTACAGTGAAACAGTACCGGAAGCTGATCTTCTTTAAGTGAGAGAATTGTTTCCAGAATATTTTTGATGTTTTTGCTTCCATCACCATCAGCCATTGATTTATAAACTTCTACCATTGGAGGAGAATTTTTCAACGAATCAAGACTAATTGATTTTTTGTCACGAGAAACACCGGCTTTATTTTCATCAAAAATTGGCATGTGAAAAATTTTGACACCAGAAATTTCTGGATTAGGTTTTTCGAGAAGCTCTTTGTTTGTTCGTAAGTCGATGATAGTTTTAAGATGATATTTTTCAACAAGAGTCTTAATATCTTCTTCTGCGACTTTATATAATGTTTTACCACGAATATATTTTCCTGTTGGCAAAGTTGTGCCATCTTTAAGAGGAATGTTTCCAATATCGCGGTAATTTCTTGTAGATTTCAGTTTAATAATTTTCACTTTAGATACCTTTTTATATTATAACTTAAAAATGGGTGATAAATAAAGTGAAATTTTTAGAAAAGGGGAATGATACCATAACAGACAGATTTTTTATAAATGAATTTATCTGTTATGGCAAAGAAAATTATTTTGTAGATTCTGAAGGTTCTACAGTTGAAGATTTTGCTTCTTGTTTTTTTGCGATAAGTTTTGCAATATAGATGAAAGGTGTATCAAGCAAACTAGTTACAATATAAATTACATAACATGCAGTTGTAATTGAAATAAGTTCTTTCATTGGGAATACAAAAAGGAATGCACCGAAATTGAAAATCACGATGTTAACAAGCTGAGAAATCAAGGTTGAGAAGTTGTTTCTGAACCAGAGCAATTTGTTATGATCGCCTGTTTTCTTTTCAGTTAATGACCACCATTTATGGTAAAGCCATACGTCAAGCTTTTCAGAAATTGCATAACCGGCAAGGCTTGCAATAAGAATGCGTGGTGTGTTAGTAAACAATTTCTTTACCGAACTCATTGCCCAGTCTGATTCAGCAGGAATGTAATGTGTCCAGAGGAATGAGAAAAGGATGAACAATACAGTAGTAATAATTCCTACATGAACACCTTTGTCTGCATCTTTCTTTCCGTAGACTTCGCTTAAAATATCTGTTGCAAGATAACTTGCGGCAAACAGTGTATTTCCCAAAGTCTGATCCATTCCGAATGCATGAACCAAAATAGTTACTTCGATGTTTGCAAGAATTGCAGAAACAGCGATCCATGCATACAATCCGCCTTTTCCAAATAAGCGCATAAATAAAATAGTTGCGCCAAAGGAAACCAAAAGAGAAATAATTAAAAATAATTCATTCATTTAGAACCTCCTTGTGCGAGAGATTCCGATCGATAAAAAAACGGTTTGTCTAAAGGGAATCTAAAGTTCACCTTTGTTTTTTTGAGTTGACCTGGTTTTGTTTAACGACAGGAAGGACTTCGAACTGTCTTTTGAATGATGGATTTAGAATATCAAAATTACCTGTTTATGGGAAGTAATTTTGATTTTTTAAGTGGAATGAATAAAAAAAGGTCAGGCAAATAATACCTGACCATAAAATCATGCTGATTATGAATTAAAGAACGTCTTCGTCCTGAAGGTATTCAGCGAAACTGTCTGCAATTCCAAAAATCCATGAAATTGTTTCATTGAAGTTTACTGAATTAATTCCACCAGTTGTACAAATATAATGTTCAAGAACAACCAAATCTTTGTATGAGTAAGCAGTAGCAAAGATTTTATCTGAGTTCCATTTGTTCAAAAGCTTGCAGAGTCTTGTTTCAGAAACTTTTTCAAGATCTCCCCACTGTGTATACAGTTTGATAAGTTCTCTATCTTCATCTACTTCAATATAAATACCGATTCCATCAATCTTAATGAAAAGATCACCGTCTTCATCAATAAGAGCGTTATCTGAATATTCCTTATCAAGCATATCCATCAATGCTTCAGTTGTGATATCGTCAACAGATAATTCGCTTCCTTTGGCAAATATTGTCAAAGCAGGAATTGTTAACAAAATGAGCATAGCTAAAAACTTTTTCATAGTATCCTTCCCGTTTTAATAATTTTCTTTATATACGAAGATTATCTCACAAACCTGGTAAATTTACAATTAATTCCAGCAACGGATAGAATCGCCATCTTTATCAGATCCATTACCAGTAAGGAGTTTAATTAAATCTATATAAGTTCCGATCCCGAAAAGACCAAAGGTAAAAATATAAAGAATTCCCATACCGATTTTTCCTTCATAGAACTTGTGAACACCAAAATATCCAAGGAACATACAAAGAATAATATCTATCTTTAAATTTTTTTCACTTGTTCCATAATTGTTTCTAAGATCTTTTTTGAAAATTGTTATTAATGAAAGTACAGTAAATATGATTACACAAATGATGTAGAGAACAAAAAAGATAATGCAGAAAATTAAAATTGAATCTCCATTCCCAGATGTATTAGCAACTGAAGAAAAAAATTGGGATACGATAGAAAAGGCTATTTGTAAAAACCCAAAAACTTTTAAAGCACTGGTTAATTTACCTGCATAACCTTTTGTTTCTGCAGCAGTGATGATAGCCCCAATAAAAATGAATGAAAGAACAGCAGAAATTATTCCTGAAATGATAGAACCGATAATATTCATTTAGCACCTCTTGAAAAAGAATCTTTGTTAAAAATAGTCATAGAAAAATCTTCTTATTAATCGTTGTTAGTATATTTATAACGAACAAACTGATTGTTTTGAATAGCATAAGCAATTTCAAATTTTTCATCAATGTAGATTTTATAAATATGAGTATTGCTTTTTGTAAAGTCAGCAGAGTCCCGGGCAATTGTTAAAAGTCCTGCGTTGTTAATGCTCCAGTAAAGAAGAGGTGCAGAAATGCTGACTGGTTTTTTGTAGTTAGGAGAAGAGGCTCTTCTTTCTGTACGGCCATAGGTTGCTGCAACAATATGACCAACATTAGAGTCGTAATCAAAATAATTATAATTTTCAATAGAGCCGTTTGTTGTAATTTTTTCGAGGGAATGATGAATAAGATCTTTTTGTGTCCAGAAAACAGCATTGCTTTTATCTGTCAGTGAAAGGAATTTTTTGGCTTCGAAATTGTATATTTTGTATCCTTCAACTGTATCAAGAATAATTCCTTTTTCGTAAATGGCCTTGCAAGTTCCCCAATAATAATAAGATGCTGTTCTTTGAAGTCCCTTTGGATTTTTTAAAACATCTTTAATTGTCTGAGTATCATATTTGATACCATTTTTATAAACAGTAAATAAAATACTTTTTTTCTGATAATTGAGGGGAAGAAGATTTGTATAAGTGAAAACAACTTTATAACTTCCATTTTCAACAGAAGATTTTTTATCATTATCAAGCAAAGGTTCGTCAGCAAATAATGAAATTCCAAAAATCAATAGAAGTGTATAAATAAAAAACTTTTTCATAATTTCTCCGTTATACTGAACAGTTATCTCTAACTGATATTAATATTCTACTATATAAAAGGAGTTTTAGTTAATATTCCAAGTATTGTGGTAAGTCTTTTGGGCTACAGACCAAAGTGAATTTGGAATGTCCGGATTTACACCGCAATTTTTAAACAGGTCAGGAAGATTTACAAAAGTGTATCCCAGATTTTTAAGTTCAGGAATTATTCGTTTAACAGCTTGGAGTGTTGGTGAATTTTTTTCCATTACGTGAAGGAGAAAAATAGTTCCGTTCTGTGCGTCTTTCATCATCTGGTTGTAGCGGTAGTCGGCGTCGTATTCAGGATCCCAGTCGTTACAGCCCAGTCCGCATATGAATGGAACTTTTATTACGTCGTACATTTGCTGGCTTACCGAAATATATGGTGGTCTAAAAAACTGTGCTTTTTTTCCTGTAAGGGTAAGGATAGCGTTGTCGCATTTTTCGTATTCAGCTTCGATTTCTTCTTTTGAAAGTTCTGCCATTTTTGGATGAGTCCATGAATGGTTTTCGATATCGCATCCAAGTTTTATTGCCCGTTGGATTACAGATTTATTTTCGTCTGTGATTTTATTTCCGATTAAAAAGAAAGATGCTGGGATATTGTATTCCTCAAGGATGTCCAGCATATCATTCATTGTTGTATCCCCGGTTTCAACATTTGGGCCATCGTCAAAACTAAGGCAGAGAAATTTTTTCATAAACCGTTATTTTCCTTTCTTGTTCAGTGTATACGAAAGCTGGCAGGTTGGTAAGGGGGAGGGCAGGGGCTCCGCATTATATATATCTACAGATTTTTTCAAGGCAATCTTCGCGTTTATCACAAAGCATTTGTTTTCCTGAAATTGACAGACACTTTGCCTTTGTAAACTCAGAGAAGTCAGTCTGCTTTAATATGTTTATAACAAGTTTTCTGATTATATTCATATTGGCAGCTGAATTATCTTTTCGCAATTGGGACAAATCCTCTCCAAAAACTATATCAAGTTCCCAGTGCAAGCCATTTTCTACACCCCAATGAGAGCACATTGCTTCGCAGGCTTTACCAGCATCTGTTAATGATGTGATGATAAATCTTATTTCTAACGATTCTTTCAAGTTCATAAGTCCACCTGAAAGTATTTTACTACTTCTCTTAATTTTTATATACAATACATTTTAAAGGTATTTATAATGCGGAGTCCCCGTGTTTAAACCTTTATCCCGTTGACCAAAAAAAAACTCTAAAATGTTATCCGTAACAATATACTTTTGGGTACATCCTTGGGCCATTAGCTCAGCGGTTAGTGCAGAGGACTCATAATCCTTTGGTCCCCGGTTCAAATCCAGGATGGCCCACAATT
>SAMEA3663175__coassemble_1825_pt1 | contig 5048 bp, 6 predicted proteins | sample SAMEA3663175__metabat2_low_PE_006 | metagenome-assembled genome bin SAMEA3663175 (sample SAMEA3663175) | pig gut metagenome | biome: pig gut; feature: pig-associated habitat; material: faeces | place: Denmark | collected 2012
TAATTTTCTATGTCGGAGATGAAAACGATACGCTTGGAGCAAAAACACTTGGGGTTGGTTTAATTACTGAACGTACTAATTACAAGGGACTACAGTGGTGTTTAAGTGATGCAGTTGCATATGATAGTTGGGATTATGCCAAAAATATGGATGATGGAAAGGCTAACACTGATGAAATTGCAGGGTTAAGCGATTATGGAGATGGAACAAAGTACCCTGCATTTAAATTTTGCAGGGATTACACTGCAAAAGGCTTTACAACAAACTGGTATTTGCCAGCATATAACGAACTTAAAATGCTTTATGCTAGCCTTACGGAAGTTGGCAATGCCTTAAACTCATTAGATATAAAAAATCCATATCCAACTTACCGTTACTTTTCATCGACACGTGAATATACTGCTAATCAATATCTTAACATCGCAATGGCGTTCTATTTTACAGATGAAGAATACCTTCAGCATCTAACTTTTAAGAAGGATGAGTACAAATACGTTTGTGCAGTTCACACATTCTAACAGGTACACTTCAATTTAACTTTTCTGCAGAGACTTTCGCTGCAGAAAGAATTTTTTCAACAGGAGTTTATATCAATGAGCAATTCAAAAGAGCAATTTCTTAAAACTGAATTTTTTATTTTCTCGTGGAAGGCCGCAACAGAGCATAATTTAGTTTGGAATAAAAACACTACAGATAAAGCAAAAGGTAATTTTAGAAAAAACATAAAAGAATTTCTGGAAGACAAGCTATCAAAAGTTTATGGCAAAAGGAAAGTAACAGAAGAAGAGCATATCAAGAATATTGCAGAACTTCAGGAAAAAAGCATAGAACTGGGAAATAGATTGAATTTCGGGACCTGTCAGAAACTTCTGAATATGATGTGCAAATATTACTGGTGCGTAGGTTTTATTGAAGAACCGCCGCACCTTCCAATCGACAGCATCAACCTTAAAAATGCAGGGATTAAAGGCAAATGCTGGACAAAAGACATAAATGATAAAAATGATTATAAAGAAATTATTGATGCTATAAGAAAAAAAACAGGTTCACTGTCGCTTTCTGAGTGGGAAATAGAGAACTGGAAACGACGGAACAGTTAGAAGCATAAAATTCACTGAATTTTGCAATGGTTTTTACAGCATCGCAATTCTAAGATGCTTACCAAACACAGAGGCTACTTTTTGTTTGGGAAATTTTCCTAAAAATTTGCCATTTTTATTAGGAAGTTTTCTCAACGGAATTTTCAGGCCATGTGGTAGAATGTGAAACAAAGGAGGTTAGAGTCCATGAATGAATCTTGGGAACAGAAACTTATAAAAACTTTTGAAAAGGAAAAAAATAAAGAAATAAAAGTGTCAGTAAACTTTAATTGCCGTAGTAACACAAAAGCTGATATCCAGTATACCGACATGAATGGTATAAATTGGTTTATTGAAGCTAAAAGTTTTAAATCACCAGATAAATATAATGGTGTTCATAAGATTTTTGGAGAGCTTTTGAAAATGTCAAAATTTGCAGAAGAAAGTGAGAATGCACATTTGGGTATTCTTGTTGATGATGAGGATTTTTTAAAGAAGCATCTGAAAATGTGTAACAAGGAAAACCTTCTTAAATTTGGAAAGATTTTCAAAAACGGCATTACGGTTTTTATTTTTTCAGAAGAAAAACTAACAGAAAAATCTTGGCCAAAATTGATTAATTAAAGAAACAAACAGATTTATCTTCTGATAAATACTGGTTAATAAATAATTTAGGAGATTCGAATGAATAAGATTTTGAAGATTTTAAGTATTTTGTTTATTGGTTTTGTGATGTTCTCTTGTAGCACACCTACAAATGATCCAGTAGAAGAGACACCTGAAGAACCAACTTATTCAATTACTTTTACTGCAAAAAATCCTGAATTTGATAAACCAATTGCAGATCTTTTGAACAGTTTACCTGATTATAAAAACCTGAAAGAAGGTACAGAAGTAGAATTTCCAACAATTATTTATGAAATAAATGAAAAAGAATATACACTTGAGATTACAGAAAGTACAAAGTATAAAGGAATAATACAATATGAAGGTGATATAACTTCGGTAGTAGTTGGAAACAAAAATATTGAAATAAAGTTTCAGGCGGATAATTTTGAAGGTATTGTAAAATAAAATGTATGTAAGTTTAAGAAAAAAAGGTTGTCAAAATTGACAACCTTTTTCTATTTACAAAAATAACTTACGATTGTTTAGTATAAAATGTTTTTACAAGAACAGGTTGATCATCAATTTTTTTCCAAACTTCAACAAGATAACCTAATGAATCATTGTTTAAATCAAGTACAGTTAAGCTTTGCACATTAGTTATTTTATTTCTATTAACACTAGAGTTTACAATAACTCTAGAAGTTGTTAACTCTGTTACTCTTACTAAACATATATTAGCTTCTTTTGAAGACACTGTTAAATTAACAGTATCAACACCCTCACTAGTAGTAAAACTAGAAGTAATATCATCAATTGTACTTGGTATTTTATTATCAATAAATGCAGAAACAGCTGCACAAGATGGAACTTTGTCTAAAGCTGAGCTATTTGAGGTGTCAATTGTTTGAACAATATCAGTTTTAGCAACTTTACCTGACAACCCAGTAGACACATCTTTATTTGAAGGAACTGTAGTTCCACTGTCATCTAAAGTTTGTGTAATTTCTGTTTTGTTTTGATGGAAAAAATATGAATACGCTTGAAATAATTTATAGATTATTTCAAGCGTATCGTCATTTTTAAATAAAGTCAAATTTTACATAAGTCTGTTTTATTTTATAGTTTACATTGATTTTTTATGTATGACTTAGCATAAAAAAAGAGCGCCATCGCTACGCCGCTCTCGTAAGAAACACAAAATAACGTGTTCTCCAATCTGATGTGTTAAGCTGAAAAACTAAATTTAATTAAATAAATCATCCATCAAAATGACATTAGAGAAAACGTTGCTGTATTCGTTTTTCTTTAATCCAAAGGTTGTTATTAAGGTACTTCGGATTACTGTCTTCGGAGAAACTTCTTTTTGAAGGAGAGATTCTCTGTCCATCAGAGTTTTATAATATTTATTGTCTACATCATATTCACCGCTGTAAAACTTCAGCTCACACATATTAATTACATTATCATCCCTGATAATAAGCAAATCGATTTGAGTTCCTTCTTCATCGTCTGCTCGTTTAGACCAGGCAGAAGATGATGTATTTACACCAGAAATTCCCAGCGCTTTTTTTAACTGTTCAACATGATTGAAGCAGACATTTTCAAAAGCGTTACCTCTCCAGGATGATAGTAAATGTGAATTTGTATTCTGCTGCCAGAATTTTTCATTTGTTGTTTTTAGCTCTTTTACAAGTTTAAGATAGAATAAACAGAATGGATCGACAAGCTTGTAATGAGATTTTCGTTTATTAAAACCGAATGGAAATTGTTTTTAACGATCCTACATGTAGTGTGAATTACAAAAGTCCAAAACGTGCATAGGAAGGTTTGCAAAAGGACAAGTCGCTTTTTACCACAAAAACAGGATACGGGCTTCCAATCGGAAACCTTACTAGTCAGGTGTTTGCAAATTTCTACCTTACGGAATTTGAGCAATTCTTAAAGGAAGAACTGGGACTTACACTGCATCCAAAAAAGATTTACCTTCAGCCTGCAAAAAATGGAGTTCCTTTTCTTGGTGCCTACATAAAGCCAAATTACATAATGGCAGGAAAACGTGTTCTGAAAAACTTTCCAAACACTATAGAATTGAAAAATCGGCAATAAAAATAGAGAAAAAGAAGTAATCAGCTTAGAGGGAAAAACATGAATTTGCAGCCGTCATCGTAGTCTGGTTCTGCATATTCAAAAAAGTTCTTGTCTTCGATGTTTTCCAATTCCCTGAAGCAGAGCCTGGTCTTGTAATAGTTTACAAGTTTAGGTGTGTCAATGGCAAAAATAAACAAGTCCTTGCAGGCAATTTTCTGAGCGGCCTCTTTTGCAGTTTCAAGAATATGATTCCAGAATATGAATTCACCAGTTTTCATGGAGTTTTCATCATAGGATATAGCTTTGTAACGTTCGTCAACCGCAAAATGTGTCATTTCAATTGCAGGAGTTAGAAAAACTTCGTCTTTATCATTGTAAGGCAATGTAGCAGCTTTTAATGCAAACCACGCTACAAGAGAATCGCTAGTCCGCTGTCTTACAAGATATATTTTGTTGAGGTTTTCTTTCTGGTGTTTTTTTGCAATTTTGCAGAGATAATTTGTAAGCTGAGTTTCATCATGCTGAACCCTGAATTTTTTAAGTTCATAGGAATTCAGGGATGAAGACAGCAATTCAACATAGAAAGGACTTTCCATTATTTTGTTTCAGTCGAAACAGGAGATTTGAACTGGATGATAAAATTTTTCGCAAATTCTTCTGAACGCTGTTTGACTGTTGAGGAAAACTTGTTTTTTACAGGCTTTGCAGAAAGAATCTGTGTCATGGCTTTCTTTCCTTCTGAACCTTTGAAAATAATCATGCGTACGCTCTGTTTATGCATAAGTTCTGCCTCCTTTTAGTGACCTGTTATTAATATAATATATACTCTTATAATCGACAATATTCAATTCTTGCGTTAATAACTGGCATTGGCTTTTGTTGGGTGTACAAATCCTGCTGGTGAAAATAATGCTGGCGGAAGCACAGGTGGAAGTGAAATTCTTGGAACAAAGGCACCAGATGTCGCAAAAGCCGTAGGTGACATTGTGTTCAATGACGGAAGTGCCACACCTTATACTGCTGAACTTACTCTTTCAGATGAACAGAAGGCTGCGGCAATTGCAGTTATCTTTAAGGTAGATGGTGGAAAAACTTTAGGTGTAGGCTTAAAACACAACGGAAGTGGTCTAGCATGGTGTACAAGTGATGCAAAGGCATACAATACAAACATTAAAACAATCCAGTGTCCTGCAAGTGGAGCTGCAGGTAACTTTACTTTTACAGGTGACACAGACGGAAGTGATAACCTTGAACAGATAGCATCATTTTTGA
>SAMEA3663175__coassemble_2065_pt1 | contig 4697 bp, 4 predicted proteins | sample SAMEA3663175__metabat2_low_PE_006 | metagenome-assembled genome bin SAMEA3663175 (sample SAMEA3663175) | pig gut metagenome | biome: pig gut; feature: pig-associated habitat; material: faeces | place: Denmark | collected 2012
AACACGAGGGATGCCTTGAAAAAGTTGTAAAAAATGTATAATGCGGAAGCCCTGACTTGACCCCCAGGTATTTTGCTATATATAATAGAAAGTATGAATACATTTAAGCGATTTACAATCAGTTTGCTAGCCTTATTTTTAATGTCATCAGCATTTTCATATTCCAAAAAAGATCTCTACAATGCCGTAAGAGCATTAAATGAATCCCATGTATCAAAAATACTCAAGGTTTCGCCAGAACTTTCTAAACTTAAATTTGATGCAGACGGAAACTCAATCCTCATGATTGCAATTCAATATGGTTGTAATGATAAAATTATTGATCATATTTTGAGAGCTGGATGCAGCCCTGATTTAAAAAATAAAAACGGACAGACAGCAATTATGTTTGCCTGTAACTACGGAACAAGCAAAAAAACTCTTAAACGCCTTATTGAATTTAATGTATTCACTTCAAAAGGAAAAATTAACCGTATCCTATTAAAAGACAAACATGGCAAAAATGCCTTCGATTACTGCGCAGACAATAAAAACCTTTACGATTTTCTTTCAACCTACACTCTTGATCCTGCAACAATTAAAACAGAGCCAATTTCAACAATGCCAGAACCAGAGCCTCCTCTAGAAGAACAACCAGAAGAAGATTCTGTTCAGGAACCAGAAGAAGAACTTGATATTCTTGAAGAAGCTGCAGAACCTGAACCAGCTGTATCTGAAGCTGAAATTTCTCAGGACGAAGTTTCTGTTGAAGAAATCCCGGAACCTGTAAAAGAAGAAGCTGAACCTTTCATGAAACCAGAAACAGAGCCAGTCATTGAACCTGTACCTGCACCAGTTCCAGAACCAGAAGAAGTCGTTTCAGAACAAGAAGAAGTTGTTCCAGAACAAGAAGAAGTCGTTTCTGAACCAGAAGAATTCATTCCAGAACAAGAAGAAGTTGTTCCTGAACCAGAAGAAACAGAACCTGAACCAGAACCAGAAGCAGTTCCAGATCAGGAAGAAACAGAACCTGAACCAGAACCAGAACCAGAACCAGAAGCAGTTCCAGATCAGGAAGAAATTGAAGAAACAATTTCTGTAGAGCCAGAACCAGAAGCTTTACCTGAAGAAATTCAAGAAGAACCTGAGACAATAGAAGAAACTTCATCCGAAGCAGAAATCACAACTCCAATCGAAGTTCCTCAAATCGATTACTACAACAGCAAACGTCCTGAATACCTCTTTGACGAAATCGAAACTGAATATTTACTTGAAGACGAAGATGATGACGAAGTATTAGACGATATTAGAGAAACTAAAGTTCGTGTAATTGAAAATCCAGATGCATTGGATAATGTAGGACGAACACGTCTTATGAATGCAATCATGGAAAACGATGACCGGGTTTGTTATATCCTTCTTGAATCTGGAGCAAATCCAAATGCACAGGATAAAGATGGATGGACTCCTTTAATGTATGCATGTCGTTACGCTCAGACATCAACTGTAATCCAGCTTCTTTTCGAATATGGTGCAAAGCTTGATGCTAAATCAAACTATCAGGTAAGTGTACTCCAGATTGCTGCAGCTTATAGCAAAAACAGAAAAGTACTTGCAACTGTTCTTGAACAGGCAGTAAATCTTAAACTGAACCTTCAGGATTCATTCATTGTTGCCCTCAAAGAAGAAAGATCAGAAGAATTCATTGGTGAATATTTAAAATATAATTTGAATCTTAATTCTATGTACAAAGGCAAGACACCTTTAATGTATGCCGCTGAATACTATGAATCAACTGATGTAATCAAGCTTCTTCTCGAGAAAGGTGCTGACCCTTATATAATCAGCTCTGAGAAGAAAAATGCATTCAGCTATGCAAAGGAAAATTCAAAGCTTATTCATGACTCAGTTTACTGGTCATTAAACGTTTCAAGCTCGAAAAAAAGGTAAATATGAGAATTACTGGTGGTAAATTAAAAGGTAGAAATATAAAGTGTCCAGATGGCGTAATTAGACCTGCTATGGACAGAATGCGCGAATCTGTTTTTGCAATCCTTGGAGATTTATCAGGCAAATCCTGGCTGGATTTATTTTCTGGTTCTGGAACAATTGCTATTGAAGCGGTTTCCCGTGGTGCAACCCATGTGGAATTATGTGAAAAAGACAAAATTAAAGTAAAAACAGTTCTTGATAACGTTTCTATTACAGAAAAGGAATTAGGCGTAAAAATTAACTGTCATTTTATGGCCGTTGAACTTTTTCTCAAACGCTGCAGAACTAAATTCGATTATATTTTCTTTGATCCACCATTTCCATATAAATTCCATGCTGATTTGGTTGAAGAAGCAGGAAAAAGAGAATTAATCAATCCTAATGGTATGATTTTAGTACATCGCCCAGAGGAACATCAGATGCCAGAGGAAATCGGAAATCTGGTTAGAGTTGACCAGCGAATCTATGGCCGATCTATAGTTGATTTTTACACATATAAAAAATAAATATTTCAAATTATTTGTTATCAGTATTATTGAAATAAAACTTGACTTATTCGATTTCTATGGTACATTAAAATGAGGTAAAAAGGATAAATTTATGAATAAAGAAGTCGAATCTCTTCTGGTGGAAAAGCAGATTCCCGAAGGCTTTATAAAAGTAACAGACCAACCGGTCAAAACCCTCACTTCTGAACAGAAAGTTATTCTTAATCGTAAAGGAAATGTTCTCTTTAATGAAGGCAATATTGAAGGGGCCCGTAGAATATTTATTACAACTGGCTATTCTGATGGATTAATTCGTGTTGCCGACAAATATGTAGAACAAAAGCAGGAACTGAAAGCCTTAAAACTTTATCTTCTTGCCCATAATACAAGAAAGACTGAACCGATTTACGATAAAATTGCAAAAACAGTGTCCATGATTTTACAGGACTAATACAAAATATTCAGTAATTACTACCTAGTACTGCAACGAGGAGATGTAAAAATATGTCAGATCAAAATGAAGAAAACGAAGTGCTTCAAAACCCAGAAATGGATATTTTTGATCCATCTAAAGATCTTGAAAACGAACAGTCAGATGAAATTTCTGCTCTTTCCAAAAAAGGTTATCAGCTTCTTAAAGAAAATAAAATAAAAGAAGCTAAAGATGAATTTACAAAAATCCTCGATATCGAAAATAACAACAATTATGCTCTTGTAGGACTTGGTGATTCAGAACGAAAATTGAATCATTATCATGATGCTATTGACTACTATTCAAAATGTCTTTCATTCCATCCTGGTAATAACTATGCTCTTTTTGGTTTGGCAGACTGCTACAAGGCTCTTAACCAGTATCACAAAGCAATTACAATTTGGGAACAGTATCTTGTTCACGATGACAGAAATATTACAGTTCTTACACGAGTTGCAGATGCGTACAGAAAAATCCGTGACTTCAAGAAATCAAAGCAGCTTTATCTGAAAGTTCTTGATATGGAAAATAACAACCCATATGCTTTGATTGGTCTTGGTCACCTTCACTATGACTTCAAGGAATATCGCGATGCCCTGTATTATTGGACAAAAATGCTTGAAATAAATGATTCTTGTGTTGATATCCGTGTATTAACTTCTATTGGAAACTGTCATAGAAAGCTTAAGACATTTGATAAAGGCGTATATTACTTTGAAAGAGCCTTGGAATCAGATCCTAAAAATTTCTATGCCCTTTTCGGTCTTGCAGACTGTTACCGTGGTATGAACCAGCAGTATCGTTCTGTTGAATACTGGAATAAAATCCTTGAAATCGACCCAAAAAACAAAGTAATTTTAACACGTGCCGGTGATGCTTACAGAAATACAGGTGACTATAAAACAGCTACTGAATATTACAACAAAGCAATGAATATTGACTTTGATATTTATGCAGCCTTGGGACTTGCATTAATCTGTAAAGGTGAAGGACGCTATGAAGAAAGTGTTGAACGCCTTGGAGCATTAATCAGAAACGATCCTAAAAATTATCGACTCTACATTGACCTTGCTGACAGTTATCTCAAAATGAATCAGCGTTCCAAAGCTATCGAAACACTGGAAAGCTTCCAGAAACAAGGAATCAGAAGTCAGGCAATCAATGAAGCACTAGATAAGCTCAGAAACAATAAATCTCTTTCATAAGATTGAATATTTCAGTATATTATTTCCTATGAACAAGATTCCTCTAACTGGACTTACCCCTTCTGATATCGTTGAACAGTTATCAATTCCTCAGAGTTTCCGCGGAAAGCAGATTTTTAAATGGATTTATTCTCATGTAAAAGATTTTTCTGATATGACAAATCTGAGTAAAGAACTTCGTGACAGCCTTTCTGAAAAAGCTATAATAAGAAGTTCCTCTGTAAATCAGGTTCTTAAAGATCCAGACGGTACTATCAAATTACAGATTAAATTGCAGGATGGTCTTTTTATAGAAACAGTTCTGCTTACTGATAAAAATAATCGAAAAACCGCCTGCGTATCTTGTCAGGCAGGTTGTGCCATGAAGTGTGCTTTCTGCCAGACTGGTACATTAGGTCTTGCAAGAAATCTTACTGCCGGTGAAATCATTGAACAGTTCATGTACCTTGAAGAAGAAGCTGGCACTTTAGATAACATTGTATTTATGGGTATGGGCGAACCTTTGATGAACCTTGAGAGCATCAGAAAGGCAATCGCCATTCTCTCATCAGATGAAGGAAG
>SAMEA3663175__coassemble_2453_pt1 | contig 4249 bp, 3 predicted proteins | sample SAMEA3663175__metabat2_low_PE_006 | metagenome-assembled genome bin SAMEA3663175 (sample SAMEA3663175) | pig gut metagenome | biome: pig gut; feature: pig-associated habitat; material: faeces | place: Denmark | collected 2012
AAGTTGATACACACATCAATTTTCATTTGTATCATTATGCAGGAAACAATCCGGTGCGGTTTGTGGATCCGGATGGAAGACAGAGTGCATATCTACCAGGCGGTGGCACTCAATTTGGAGGTCAGCCAAGAGGTTTGTCCTATAATAAAACAGAATATTTAAAAACGTGTGATACTATTTCTGACTTTGTTGAAGGCATCTCATCAAAGGGACGAGAAATTGTTGTATTATGGGATAAATTGTTTAATGGGAATCGATTTCTGAAACTTGCAATTGAAAAGCAAAATTCTTTACAGAAAGCTTACAATGAAATAGTTTCAGATTTTTCCAAGCAAAATTATGATCGTAATGGCGATGGTAAGATTGATAATTTTGAAGCAAGCATGTTTGCAAGAGATGTCAATTCTACAATGAACTTTAATTACTCAGAGTATAATGCTTCTGGAGAAAGGGTAATTCAAAGAGGACCATATACAATTGATATCCCACAATTAACAACGACAAAGGCTAAAGAAATTCTTCAAAATAAAATGAAACCAATTAAAATTCCGGAGTATCCAGTATGTGTAAAAGAATTATTCTAATTTCTATTTATTTAATTTTACTTTTCTCGATATATGGTGAAAGTATAAAATGTCCAGATGGCTCAAGTTATGAGGGTACTTTAATTGATGGTGTTTTTAATGGTTATGGTGAACAGTATTGGAATGAGAACCTTTATTTCAAGGGTAATTATGTTAATGGAAAATTTGAGGGTAAAGGATTACTTGTAAATGGAGAAAATACTTATGAAGGAGAATTTTCCAATGGCGAATATAGTGGGACAGGTATTCTTACTTCAAATTTTGGATATAAGTATGTAGGCACATTTAAACATAATCTTTTTAATGGAACAGGTTTCATTGTCTACCAAAATGGCGATTCTTATAAGGGTGATTTTAAGGATGGTTATTTCCATGGTTATGGAACTTATAAATATGCAGACGGAAAAATAGAAAATGGTGTTTTTGAAAACGGGAATTTTTATGACCCATCAAAAAAAGTTAAATCCGTTTTAGGAATTATTTTTGGTATTGCAGCAATTATTTCTATGTGTGCTAATGTTTACTTCCTTATAAAACTTAAAAAGAGAAATAATTAAAGATATGGGAAAAGCTTATATTAGTAATTTGCCATGCCAAATTGGGATTTGTATGGCTAAGGCATAAAATGGTAATAAACGATGCAGTTTTAGTTGATAACAGCATCGTTTTGATATAAAATTTTCAGGGAAGGATGAAGAATTGCAGGTAAATTTTGCGTAAGTGAGACAAAATTTAAGTTGATACACACATCAATTTTCATTTGTATCATTATGCAGGAAACAATCCAGTGAAGTTTGTGGATCCGGATGGGAATGACATAATTCTTTTAAATCGATCATGGGGTGCGGCTGCACTAGGCGAATGCTATGGACATAACGCTGTGCTAGTTGGTAATGATGATACAGGCTGGTTTTATTTTTCTAAAGATAATGTATCTACAAACACAACACTAAAGTTTGCAACGCTTCAAGATTTTATTGATTACAATAATTCTCTCGATACGCCAGTTGAAGATTCTTATGATAATGCATATAGAATAAAAACGAGTACTAAAGAAGATGACCTAGCAATAAAGTACGGTAAAGAAAACTATAACAAAGGATATAGTCTTTGGGAAATAAAAAATAACAAAGGAACAGTAACTAGACAAAATTGCGCAGATCTATCTTCAGATGTAATTTCTACAAATGAACGAATAAAGATTTCAAAAATAAAAATATATGACAAAGGGATAAGAACCCCAATTACTTGGCCAAATAAACAATATCTTTTATTCAAAATGAATAATCCTGGATATGAAGTAAACATCTATGATGAAAATCAAATTGAGCAACGAAAACAATACCAGCAAGAAAAAAAACAGCAAGAGTTTGATCGATTGATGCATGATGCTCATATTTATTAGGAGGTAAGTCAAATATTATGCGTAAATTTGTGATGTTTAGTATTCTTTTTGTATTTTTAATTTTAACTACTTATTTTTGTTTTTTAATTGAAAATATAAAATGGTTTATACTTTGTGACTTTTTTATATCGTTGTTTTTAAGCTTTGTATACACAATTATTGTAAAAATCGATAGAATTATTATTTTTATTATTATTCTTTTTATTACTGCAATAATGAAAAGTTTTATATGCAATGTCAAAAATATAATGGATCCATGGAGTATTCAATTCGCATTTCCTATTGATTGTGTAATAACTTTTATTGGGCTTATTGCAGGATTTGGTATAGCTAAATTGATTTTATTCTTAACCAGAGCAATCAAGAAAAAATAGGAATAAATTCTATGAAGACACCTTTGTATAGGATTAGATTTTTTCTGTGCCAAATTGAAATTGATTGGAGAATAGCACTTTTATAAAACGACAGATAAAAGTAGTGCAGGACAAAATGCAAGTACAAGTGTTTCTGCAGGTGTGGGAGGTTGTTCAAGTACAAGTTCTTCAATTCAGACTCAAATGTTGATGGATATTAATGGAGATGGGCTTGTAGATATGCTTAGAAAAGCAGAAAATCAGACAGCCTCTGATTTTACGGAATATGAAGTATATTATAATACAGGAGCAAAAATCAGTTCGTCATCATTTGAGACGATTTACATACCGATTTGGACAGAGAAAGTACTTGGTAAATACACAATAGATAACAGAGCAATCAATTCAAATAATATAAGTTATGGAGATGACTCTGTTAATTTACAGAATGTAGTTGAAATCGATCTAAGCAGTGTAAGTGATAAAATAAATAATTTGGACTGTTCTGTAACAGTTTCAAATAATATTTCCGGTAATTTATCAGTAAATGTTACTATCCCTATACCTGTTGCGTGGACCGGCTTTAGCTTCAATGCAACTGTCAATGTAGGTGGAGGCTTGAACTCTGGTTCAACTAATACCAGTGCAACAGTAAAGATGATGGATCTTGATGGTGATGGTCTTGCAGATCATGTTTTAAGAATCCCTGGACAGGGAACATACTGGAAACAAAACATAAGCGGTACATACGGACAGCTTGAACGAGTAAATCTTCCACAGGGTGGAAACATCGAAATTGAATATGAACCAAAATATGGAACAACCGATAATCCTAACTTCAAATATGTAATGAGCAAAGTTACAATAAATGATGGTGTTGATGGAAAGGGAAAGCTCCCTGAGGTAAAGCATGGAGAGCATTCTGTTGTTACATCATATAAATATGACAACGGTTACTACGACAGAGAATTAAAGGAGTTCCTTGGATTCGGAAATGTAACAACAACTGCATCTGATACAGTTCAGACAGATGAATATTATAACCGCGAGTATTATTCAAAAGGATGCATTAAAAACAGCACAGTAAAAGATCTTTCTTTCAATACTCTTTCGATTCAGGAAACAGTACTGAAAGAAGCCCCATATGCTCTTGTAAAAAAAGAAACTGTAAAAAATTATGAAAATGGAAAATACCTCACTGTCAACACAGAATATGAGTATGATAATTTTGGTAACTGCGAAAAACTGACACAGGACTTTGGAGACGGTAAAAAACTGGTCGCTGATATCAGTTATGCTGAAATTACTGATAAATATATCATGGGGCTTCCATATGATATTAAAGTTACTGGAACTGAAGGAACGTTAAGACACCGCTGGGGAAAATACGATGAAAACGGACAGTTAGAGGAATTACACCAGTATTACAATCAAAGTGCATATTCGGTTAATACTTTTAAATACGACAATTATGGAAATATCATAAAAGTATCAGACAGTCGTGGTGCTACCCTCGAGTATAAATATGATGAAACTCATAATATGTTCCTCGAAGAAATTAAGCAGTATGGAACAGATACTGATGTATATAAGAGTAAAATTGAATATGACTATGCCCTTCAGTTTAAGAAGTCTGAAACGGATTGTAATGGAAACTCTCTGACTTATAAATATGATAGCTGGAAGCGTATAGAAAAGATATTTACATCATATGACAAAGACGGAATTCCTGCAGTAAGCTATGAGTATCATACACCGGACAACAGCATAAAAGAATCTGCAGAACTGTGGTATGCAGTTACCAACAATAAAGTTGCATTTAAAACAGATGATCAGAACAATAGTATTCCTGTAATTCAGACTGTACTTCAGATTGACGGGCTTGGAAGAGCTGTGCGTACATCAAA
>SAMEA3663175__coassemble_3247_pt1 | contig 3617 bp, 5 predicted proteins | sample SAMEA3663175__metabat2_low_PE_006 | metagenome-assembled genome bin SAMEA3663175 (sample SAMEA3663175) | pig gut metagenome | biome: pig gut; feature: pig-associated habitat; material: faeces | place: Denmark | collected 2012
AACTTTAGGTAAGATAAAGCCGCGCTATATTAGCGGTTTTATCTTACACCTCCTTATTCAATCGGCAACTGAATCTCTGTAAGCCAGTCTTCTACAGATTCCTTGTTCCAGATTCCGTCGATGTAACATTCTCTGGAAAGTCCTGCAATTTTGTAACCGTTTTCTTCTGCATATTTCATGATGAATGCATAGGCTTCGCCAATTTCGTCATAAGCACCTTTGTGGAAAATGCTTAAAACTTTACTTGCGGGCAGTTTTTTGAATTTGATGTTTTCACTTTCAACACCAACTTTTTCAACAGCTTCAACATGGCGGACAAGCACATCACTTTCCTTATATTCACCGTCTGGATATTCGCAGAATTCATAAGGCGGTTCACTGCATTTAAGGTCTGGATTGTATTTTCTCACTTCCTCCCCTATTTCAGGAATTACCTGCATCATGTCCGAATATTTTGCCAGCCGCTTTTCCCAATAATAAACTGTCATCTCCGGAATTTCTTTAATTGTTACCTGATACTTCATACTGTCTTTCTCCAAAATGTGATTGATTATAGAAAGACGAACATCAATTTCTTTCTGCTGATTTACAAGAGCTTTGGCTTTTTCTTCAAGAATTTTTCGCGCGTTCTTTCCCTTAAAGATTGCCTTGATTTCTTCTATTGATAAGTCCAGTTGCCGGTAGGATTTTATCCTTGCCGCAGTTGTAAGCTGATCAGTTGTGTAAAAGCGGTATCCTGTCCATTCGTCAACAGAAGCAGGAATGAGAAGGCCTTCCTTTTCATAGAATCTAAGAGCCTTTACAGTCATCTGACTCAATTTTGAAAACTCACCAATCTTCAGCATTTTGTTCGTCTCCTTACAATATGAAGTCTAGTCTATGCCCTAAGGGGAGAGTCAAGAAGGATTTTTAATAAAGGGCTGCCTTTTTTATGTTTAAATGAATTTTGTAGATTTTCGTTTTATGTTTTTTTCTTAGGTGTTCATTAATCGAATCAGCTACTTGAAATCATATCCCAGCATCAGTAATCCCCATTCAGTTCCAACCTGTGAACTGAACGATATGTTTAAGGAAGCCAGTTATAACATTATCTTAACTTCCTAACTTGAATATGCATATATATGAGATATAAGATTATATTGAAAAAAATTAATATGCTAACTAGTTGAGAGGTAGAAAGACACAGAAATTGTCCCCGTTCTGTGTCGCCCCGATAGAATTCGAGTATAAAGCGAAGAGTGGAATATGATATTAGATAAATAAGATGTACGCGACATTCTTTGTTTTTCAAATATAAAATTACTAGAATAAGAGTCAAAAGAAAGAGACAAAAGCTTTCAACCCCCTGAACAGGGAAAAGATTAACACCTGAGGGCGCTATTAAACTGTTAGAATATGAAAAATGAAATCTGCATGAAGTGACTTTACCGTAACAGCATCCTGCCAAAGAACATCCTATTCTTCCGAATGCATGTGCAAGGGAAATACATGGAGCAAGTATTTTTATATATTGATTCGTTTTTATTTTATGGATTTTTTTTATGAATAATAAACCAAGCAAGCCTCCGATAAGACCCCCATAGAAAACAAACCCGGAATTAAGAAATAAATTAAAAGACTTTATGCTTTTAAATAATGAACTGAAATTAATACTTCTTAAAGAAATAAGTACATATAATACTTTTGCACCAAGAAAACCAAAGGCAAATAAATAAGCAGCAATAAGCAAAAAGTCATCTGTATTAAGATTACTTTTTTTACATAATAAGAAGCCAAGAATGTAGGCACACACAATCCCTATTACAATGCAAAGCCCGTAATAAGGAATGAAAGTGCCAAACAGATTAAATCCCATTTTTTAGAAAAGATCTAAAGCTGCACCTGTTGCACCAAGACATGCTACACAGGCAATAGTGGCAATAATACCCCAGAAAAGAGCAATAATTCCACAGACTAAACCACCAGTTGCGGTTCCTTTCTGTTCCGGTTTCTTCTTTCCGATAGCTCCAAAAATAATCGCAAGAACAGCACAAATAGATCCAATCCACCCCATTCCTGCGGCTCCTGCTCCAATAGAAATCAGTAATGCAATGATTCCTAAAACTAATGATGCAACTCCCATGTTACACCTCCATTTTTTTTAACAGACATTTTCCTATTAACAATAAGAAGAGCAACTGCTCGTCCGTTATTTTTTTTCATTAAAAATGCATTAGTACGACCATTCCTATGAATGAAAGTATGATTTTACTAATTGATTGATTCATATAAAATCTCCGATTTTTCGACATAGCTACTATTTGACCTAATAGGTTAACTAATAAATAAATTATTAATCTCAAAGGTCTATTTGTCAATGTAAAATTAACATTTTACGTACATTTGGGTCCATCAAAACACCTTTATCGTAATTAGAATATTAAATAAATTCTCTAATATTAAGGAATGAATATAAAAGCGATTTTTGGTAATAATATCCACGCGTATAGAAAACTAAGAAATCTTTCCCAGGAACAGCTTGCAGAAAGACTCGATAACTTGATGACATCGACATTTCAAAAATCGAAATAATCCGACTGCCTGTGATGAAATTTGCTAGCATACCTTTTTATTGTAGCACATTTATGGTGTCTGTTGAGAAACACAACGCATTTGCAATACATGAATTCCAAATGCTAATTTTAGAAGCGTTAAAGAACTTTTTCCATCAGAATAAAACGACCTTTCCTCCAGTCTGCAAAACCTACATCGCTGTACCCAAGTTTGTGATACAATTTCTGCGAATATGGGTTTTGGGCAAAACAGTCCAGCTTTATTGATTTTATGCCCTGAGGTTTTACAAGGTTTTCTATTTCAATGCAAACCTTACGGCCAAGGCCCTGATTCTGAAATTCTGGATTTACGCAGAGACGATGAATTACAATGTAATTGTCACCTGTGTGAACCCATGATCCGTTTTTATACTCTTCGTCGCAGTCTTTGTTGAGGGTAAAGCAGGCAGCAGGTCTTCCATCAATTTCAACAATGTAAAGCTGATTTTTTGAAGCATCATTTTCAAAGTCATCCTGTGTCGGATAGAATTCATCCCACTGATTAATCCCCTGACCATCCATTTTATTAACGGCCTCTTTTACAAAGGAAAAAATTCTTGCGGCGTCTTCTGTATTTGCTTTTCTAATATTCACTGTTTGACTCCATTTATAGCTCCAGCATTTTTTGCGAGCACCTTGCGGCGAAAATCTTTTTTCACATACACATTCATCAAATGGGCACGCTTCCCTGTTGGATGAGAAAAAGTCGGCATCATGGAAAGATAGCACAGGTTTGCACATGCTACAGGTTCTCCGTTTTCAATACAAAGAATATCGGTTTGAGTTTCACCGGTACATTCAAAATTCTTTCTGCAGTTTTCAATGAATGACTTGTCGAAAACGTAATCGTCTGAAAGGCAGTTTACTTCCTTCAGCATTTCCATGCGGATTTTCATCAATGTTTCAATATCATTCTTAGTTGCCTTAATGATTTTCATTTGTTCTCTCCTCTAATGCATCATCCCGCCATCAAGAATCAATGCCGCTGTTAATTGATCAGTGTTTTATTCCTCAGTTTTCAAAATT
>SAMEA3663175__coassemble_3917_pt1 | contig 3257 bp, 4 predicted proteins | sample SAMEA3663175__metabat2_low_PE_006 | metagenome-assembled genome bin SAMEA3663175 (sample SAMEA3663175) | pig gut metagenome | biome: pig gut; feature: pig-associated habitat; material: faeces | place: Denmark | collected 2012
AAGGAAAAAGCTTTTTGAACTTCTTTCTCAGAGTTTCAAGGAATCATTTGAAACCGCTGTAACTGAACAGAGAGATCCAAGTCTCGTTCTCCAGGAGCGTGAACTTGCACGCAAAGCAAAAGAAGCTAACTCTCCAGAAAATATTATCAAGAAGAAAACTGAAATCATAATTAAGGAACAAAAAGATTCTGAGCTTGCAAATGGTCTCCATACCGTAGTAGTTGAAGATCATCCTGTAAACAGAAAGCTTCTTACAACATTCCTTAAAAAATTTGGCGCTGATGTTATTGAAGCAGATAACGGCCAGGAAGCAGTAGACATTGTTAGCATGCATCCAGAAACTGACTTTATCTTTATGGATATTGAGATGCCGATTAAAAACGGTGTTAATGCTACAAAAGAAATCCGCAATTTTGGCTTTAAGGGAATTATTATTGCCTGCACTGCAAATTCAGATAAAGATAATTTTAAGCATTATACAAATGCCGGCATGAATGATATTCTTGTAAAACCATTTAAAAGTTCCATGGTCAAAGAAATCATTGAAAAATGGAATACAGCATTAATTCTTCCTACAGCACAAGAAATTGCAACTTTGCTTGAAACACATGCCCAGAAAGAAAAAATCTGGAATGAATCAGACTTTCTCGACACCGTTGAAAATGATTACATTTTTGGTACACAATTACTTACAGATTTTATCAGTCAGTCAGAAAAACTGATTAACAATATTCCTTCGTTAATTAGCGAAAAGAATTTTGAGGAACTTCGGAGAACCGGTCATACTCTTAAAGGTTCAAGTTCAAGTGTCTCTGCCCTTTCGCTTTCTGATTATGGAAATCGACTTAACAAAGCTGCAAAATCAGAAGACATTGATGCCCTTACTATGAATTACCATGCACTTTGTGCAGAACTTATTCAATTTAAGAATGAAATAAAACTCTGGAAGAAAAAACATGAGCTCTAAAACTAATTATCACACACACACTACATTCTGTGATGGTGTCAATACGCCAGAAGAAATGGTTCGATCAGCAATTGAAAAAAAATTTGATGTACTGGGCTTTTCTGGTCACAGTATGAATCCATTTGCTGAAGACTGGCATATTGCACCAAGAGATCATGAAGCTTATACAAAAGAAATCCGCAGGCTTGAAGAAAAATACAAAGATAAAATTGAAATACTTTGTGGCTTCGAGGCTGATTATATTCCTTCGTTATGTGAACCAACTTTCAAACGATTTGCTCAATTCAAACCAGATTATCTTATTGGTTCTGTTCACTACATTGTAAATGAAAAAGGATTCTTTACAGTTGACGAATCTGCGCAAGGAGTCCGTGATGGTATTGATAACCTTTTTGGCGGCAATGGAAAAAAGGCTGTTCAGGAATATTTTTATCTCCAGCGGCAAATGATTAAGCATGGAGATTTTTCAATACTTGGACATCCTGATCTTGTTAGAAAACGCAACGACCAGCTGAAATTTTTTAATGAAAACGATAGCTGGTACAAAAAAGAAGTCAAAGAATTAGTAAAGGAAATCTCTAAAACAAATATTATTGTTGAAGTAAACACTGGAGCCATTACACGGGGCGCTATGAATGATGTCTATCCGTCTTGCTATATGCTTGAATTATTGAAAGAAAAGAATATTCCTGTAACGATTTCATCAGACTGCCATTCAACAGATTCTATTGATGGCGCATTTGACAGAGCACTGCAGGCAATAAAAAAAGCCGGATACACACAGAAAGCTGTACTGATCCGGCCTGATTCAAACAGCTCAAAACCAGGTTTCAAGCTGGAAGATTTATAAGCAGTCCTTTAGCGGCTGCTCTTCTCTGCTTTACTTTTACAATCTACACACATTCCTGTCCAAGGAAGAGATTCAAGACGTGCCATAGGAATATCTTTGCCACATACAAAACAAATACCATATTTTCCCTGAGAAATACGTGTCAAAGCTTTATTAACCATTTCAAGACGATCAGCATCCTGCTGTCCAAGAGAATCAAGCATAGTTCTATCGATAGCATCAGAAGCAATGTCACAAACATCTCCTGCTTCTACTGCATTTACAAGTCCTTTAAAATCTTCGTTTTTCTTAGCAAGAGATTCATAAATATCAGCACGCATCTGAAGCAGTTTACCCTTCATTTTATCAATAAATTCCTGTTTCATTGTAATACCTCCGTTAAGACAACAAATTCCTCTTTTTTGCCAAAATAGAACCCGTTGACAATTTTCTTTCTTTTGTAGATACTAATATAAGCAAAATTTGCGAAAAAAACAACAAAATTCGTATTCTTTTAGAATTAATATTCTTATGGAGGAATCGTGGCTAAAGAAGAAGCTATTGAAGTCGAAGGCATCGTTAAAGAAGCATTGCCAAATACTATTTTCCGTGTTGAATTACAGAATGGTCATATTATTATGGCTTATATTTCTGGTAAAATGCGTAAACACTACATCAGAATCGTTCCAGGTGACACAGTAAAAGTTGCACTCTCACCATACGATCTTGATCGCGGTAGAATTATTTTCCGCCAGAGATAAAATCACTTCTTGCCCTTATTACGTGCAGCTCGTGCGCGACGTGCCATTCGTATTGCAGTTGCACCGTAAATAATGGATGAAATTCCCCAGAACATCAAACCAAAACTCAAAAATTTCAGGATACCAAGCCATACAGTAAAAACAAGGGAAAAAAGTCCAAAAGCTGTTAATATAATTCCCGAAACAAGTTTATAAATTCCTCTTCCAAGAGAAACCCTAGGTTCTGCATTATATTCCTGATAAGTTTTATAACTGCTCTGATTAGCGGAATTTTGGTAAGCCCTTCTGAATGCTTCTTCGTAACTTGAGTAATTAGCATAATCACTGGAATCTGTGCCTCTATAGCCTCGACCGGAATTATAAAAGCCACCGCCATAATATCCATTGTATCCGTTACTCTGCTGCTGGTATGAGGAATTTGTAGTATAACTTGATGCATCGTACTGCCGGCGCTGAACAGAATCTCCCAACACAGAATAGGCAGCATTAATTTCTTTCAGCTTTTCTTCTGCTTCCTTACTACCCTCATTTCTGTCAGGATGATATTTAAACGCAAGATTGCGATATGCTTTTTTAATTTCGTCTTGTGTTGCAGTTTTTTCAACCCCAAGTACTTTATACAAGTCTTCCATAATTTAAATATACTAAATATAAATCATAAGGGCAATAAAAAAGCGCATCTTCAAAAAATAGATGCGCT
>SAMEA3663175__coassemble_4386_pt1 | contig 3043 bp, 1 predicted proteins | sample SAMEA3663175__metabat2_low_PE_006 | metagenome-assembled genome bin SAMEA3663175 (sample SAMEA3663175) | pig gut metagenome | biome: pig gut; feature: pig-associated habitat; material: faeces | place: Denmark | collected 2012
TATTAGTAATTGCAGCAAGCCCCGCCAGTGTATCTACAGTTTCTTTCACATCATGGACACGAACAAAAGAAGCACCATTCATTACCGAATATAAATCTGCTGCAAGAGTACCTGACAATCTGTCATCTACGGACCGACCTGTTACCTGACCCAAAAATGACTTTCTTGAAAGAGCCATCATTACAGGGAACCTTGCTCCGCATAACTCTCCTGCTCTTTTTACAAGTATCAGATTTCCTTTTAAATCTTTTGCAAAACCAATTCCCGGATCAATAATAATTTTTGATTCTTCGATTCCACATGAGACAGCATATTCAATACGGGAATAAAGGTAATTCTGCACATCCTCAAATATATTATCATATTCAGTATAATTCTGCATTATATCAGGATTTTGTCTTTTATGCATTAAAATTACAGGTATTCCTGCCTGGGCACAGTATTTTCCTATTTCAGGGTCATCCTCCATTGCAGAAATATCGTTAAGTATATCTGCACCCTCATTGACACACGCTTCAATTACATTCTTTTTCCGAGTGTCTATACTTATAGGAATATCCGAATACTTTCTAATTTTTCTGATAAGGGGAATTAATGCATTAAGTTCATCTTTTTCTGAAATATAATGACTTCCAGGTCTTGAACTTTCAGCACCAATATCAAGAAGATCTGCCTTTTCATCTATCAAACGTTTTGCAAGAGAAAAACCTCCACGGCTTTTCTTCCAGAAAGAATCATTATTGGCATTAACAATACCGGCAACAAATGCATTCTTATCAGTTTTTAAAATCCGATTTCTTAATTTAAATTCCAGCATTTTTTATATCCTGTGCAGACAAATGGGCATCCTTCAAAACTTCTGCTCGTGTTCCTTGAGAAATAAAACTCTGAGGGAATCCAAGAACTTTTATATCCTTCAATTTTGCTTTCAACAATACACCTTCAATATATTCTCCAATTCCACCCTGTTTGACACCGTCTTCCACAATCACGATTTTTTTGTATCCCTTACAGATTGAAACAAGGTATTCTTCATCAATTGGTTTGATATATCTGAGATTATATATATCTGCGCTAATTCCTTTTGCTTTCAGTGAAATTGCAGCTGAAGTTGTTTCATTTATCATGGAACCTGTTGTAATAAGCAATGTACAGCTTTTTTTAGAAGTTGATTTTGATTTAGAATCTGACTTTAAGTCAGAAGCCTTAATTAAAATTCCTTTTCCCAAATCTAATGCAGCTCTGAAGCAATCCAATTCTTCAGAACATACAAGTTTTGGATAACGGATAACAACAGGGCCTTTCATATCAATTGCAGCATCAAGCATAGTTTTAAGTTCAAATGCCGAAGCTGGACTTAAAATAGTCAAATTAGGAATTGACCTCATTAAAGCAATATCAAAAATCCCCTGATGCGTTTCACCATCATTCGGAACTGCACCACTTCTATCCAGCATAAAAATTACATGAAAGTTTGGTAAAGCTACATCATGAATAATCTGATCAATTGAACGTTGTATAAATGTGGAATATATAGCAACAACAGGTATTAAACCGCCCTTTGCAAGACCACCTGCAAAAGTGACAGCGTGTTCTTCAGCAATACCAACATCGAAAAATCTCTCTGGATAATGTCTTGAAAATGCATCGAGTCCGGTTCCTTTTGCCATTGCAGCTGTAATGCAAACAATCTTTTTGTTTTTTTCACCTAACGCTACCATCTCATTTGAAAAGACATCTGTATATGTTAATTCAACAGGCCCTTTTACACTTCCATCTTCTATAGAGAACGGTCCAATTCCATGAAACTTCTGCGGATCTTTTTCTGCAGGTTTATAACCTTTACCCTTTCTGGTAATAACATGAACTACAACAGGCTTATTCAATTTTTTTACTCTGTTTAAAACCAGTTCCATTTCATGAATATCATGACCATTAAGAGGTCCAACATATTCATAACCGAATTCAACAAACATATTGTTTGCAAGGAAAAGACCTTTAAGACCGCGCTTAAACTTGTAAATGAACTTTGGAAGGAATTTATTAATCAATGGAATTTTATTTGCAAAATTATCAATTCCATTTCTGATGGACTGATATTGTGACGACATAGTTATACGGCTTAAATATCTGGAAAATGTACCGTTATTTCTTCCGATAGACATCTGATTATCATTTAACACAATGATAAGGTTTTTCTGAAGCTGACCTGCATGACACAAACCTTCAAATGCAAGCCCTCCGGTCAATGCTCCATCTCCTATAACTGCAACAACTTTTCCTGACTCAGAATTATTTCCTTCTTTATGGTTATCTAAAAGAGTTCTGGCAGTCAAAAGTCCTAAACCAGATGATATACTGGTTGAAGCATGACCATTATCAAAATAATCATAAGGACTTTCAGCCATTTTCGTAAAACCAGAAATTCCACCATGATTTCTTAATCCGTCAAATTTTTCAAATCGTCCTGTTAAAAGCTTATGAGCATAACACTGATGACTGACATCCCAGATAATTGCATCATTTTTTTGATTAAAAGAACGGAATAAGGCAATTGTAAGTTCTACAACACCAAGGTTGCTTGCAAGATGTCCGCCATTTTTACTTACGGTAGAAATAATTTTTTCACGAATCTCTTGTGCAAGAGTCGCAAGTTCCTTTTTAGAGAAATTCTTAATATCTTCAGGATTTTTAATTTCAGAAAGATTCGTAAAAAGCCCCCGTTCATTAAGGAATATTAAAAAAAAAGACCGCCAAAGCATTCACTTTTGCAGTCTTTATTGGCACATATAATATGTTCAGCAAGTTTTTAATTACTTGCTCTTATGCCGATTTCTTCTAAGCATCTTCTTACGCTTATGTGTCGCCATTTTCTGGCGCTTTCTTTTTTTACCACAAGGCACGGTGCGCGCTCCTTAATAAATTTGAATATTCTTGAATATTATTACGGATTTGTTATTTTTAGTCAATAAGTATAAAAGGCAAAACCAGGGTCTCCGCATTTAAAATACTTTTAAAATGAATAGTATTTAAAATTTAAGAA
>SAMEA3663175__coassemble_6015_pt1 | contig 2543 bp, 2 predicted proteins | sample SAMEA3663175__metabat2_low_PE_006 | metagenome-assembled genome bin SAMEA3663175 (sample SAMEA3663175) | pig gut metagenome | biome: pig gut; feature: pig-associated habitat; material: faeces | place: Denmark | collected 2012
AATGACTGTCCGATCTGAATTTTCAACCAAGAAGCTGGTTTTACCCAGATGTAAGCGTTATCATTAACTGCTACACCACCTTTGTCAAATTTAACGTCAGCTACAACACCAACATCTTCTGAAGCTGCTGAGAAAGAAGCTCCGATACGAGGTGAAGCACCCCAAGATGTTGAGATGTCAGCTTTAGCTTCTCCATCCCATGCGAATGGAGTAAAGAATCCACGGTTGAATCCCATTCCAAAGTTAGCACCAGCGAATGCACTGCTTGCTGCCAATGCGATTGCTGCGATTGTTCCTACGATTTTTTTCATTATGAAAAAACCTCCTTATTTTTTTTACGACTTATACAAGTCGATAGTGTAAGTCTAATATCGAAATCTTACGTTGTCAAGTTTTTTTTTTAATTTTTATTAAGTATAAAAAAAGCGAAAAATTTTATAAAAAATCATTAATTTTGATAAAAAAATGGAGGAAGTAACAGCATTATGGTTTACGGTTATATCAGGGTTAGTACTGACAAGCAGACTGTAGAAAATCAACGGTTCGAAATTCTTAATTATGCAGCTTCAAAAGGAATTTTCATTGATTCCTGGATTGAAGAAACAATCAGTGGCACGAAAAGCCCAAGTAAAAGACGATTAGGGCTTTTACTTGACAAAGTTCAGGAAGGTGACATCATCATTTGCTCCGAACTTTCACGACTTGGAAGAAGTCTTTTAATGATCATGTCAATCCTTAACCGCCTTATGGAAAAAAAATGTATAGTTTATACTATAAAAGATAACTATGTTCTGGGTGATGATATTCAATCAAAAGTACTTGCCTTTGCATTTGGTCTAAGTGCAGAAATTGAAAGAAATCTTATAAGCCAAAGAACCACAGAGGCCTTAAAAAAAAGAAAGGCAGACGGAATAATCTTAGGTCGTCCAAGAGGAATTGCAAACAAAGTAAAGTTAACTGACAATCTTGAACTTGTTCAGGAACTTCTGGCACTAAAAATTCCTAAAGCAAAAATAGCAAGAATTTTTAATGTTTCAACTCCAACCCTATATAATTTTATCCAGCGATACGATTTATTTTTACCATAAAAATCGAATGCTGCAATGTCTAAAAAAAAATCCGAGGTTTTTTCATAATGAAAAAAATCGTAGGAACAATCGCAGCAATCGCATTGGCAGCAAGCAGTGCATTCGCTGGTGTAGGAATTGGATCATGGGGACGTGCTATCTGGGCACCTGTACAGGGAGATGCTTCTGGCGTTTCATCTTGGGAAGGAATTTCTTGGGGAGGAAACACAGTTCGTACAGGAATCTCTATTCACGGTGAATCTGAAAATGTTGGTTTCAACATTGATATGAATGCTGATGGAAATGGCGCTGGTATTGGTGATACAGCTTACTTCTGGGCAAAACCATGGTCATGGTTAGAACTCAAAGTAGGTAAAGTTCAGGACGACACAGGTCGTGGAAATGGTGCTTATGGTATTTTCAACTGGAAACGTATGGGACTCGGTTGGACAGGTGAAGATGTAACATTCACACGTTTTGGTAATGGTGAAGGTGGACAGGGAAATGGTGCTATCGTAAAAGTTACACCAGTAGATGGACTTTGGATCATCGCTGCAATGGATGTTCAGGATAATCAGCCAGCTGAAAAAACATACCTTGACAACGCACAGTATGGTGCTGGTTATGTTATCGATGGAATCGGACATATCCGTGCTCAGTACATCGGACAGTCAAAAAAAGTTAACGCTGCATTTGACTTGACAGCTGTTGAAAACCTTTTCGTAACAGTTGGTGCTTACGTTCCTGTTGATGGTAATGGTGGAGCTGCAAATGTTAATGCATATGCAAACCTCAAACTCGATGCAGTTTCACTCCACGCTCTCGTAACAACTTCTATCGCTTCTGATTTTGGATTTGGTGTTGGCATTGGTGCTGATGTTGATCTCGGAAACGGACTCGGAGCAAACTTTGACGTTCGCTACCAGAAAACAGATCTTTCATTCCTTGCTGGTCTTACAAAAGGACTTTCAAACGGAATGATCGGATGTGGATTCCAGGGAAATGTAGGTGGTCTTGATACAAGTTCATCTTCATTCTCATGGGCTGTTCCTGTAGTAATTTCAGCTTGGTTCTAATTCCTACCGTCTTGTTAATAACTTGACATAGAAATTAAAGGCGAACTCTAGATATAGGGTTCGCCTTTTTTTACAATGAAGGAACAATCTTTAACCTTAAAATATTTGATAAAATTAGTTTTCTTTATAATTAAAGATGTTTAAGAAGTTCATCAAGTGGAATGTTATATTCTTTTGCTGCCAATTCAGGGGGGATATTAAACTTTGTAATAGCGATAACTGCAGCCTCTATTTTACTTTCATATTTTGTTTCTTTTACAGCTTTATTAACAGCTTTATCTACAGTTTCATTAACAGCTTTTTCTACTGCTTCATTAACAGCTTTTTCAACAGCAGCATCAACAGCTTCTGCGATACCTTGTTCTATTCCGTCTTCATTACAATCTCGCAAATACATTGA
>SAMEA3663175__coassemble_12176_pt1 | contig 1692 bp, 2 predicted proteins | sample SAMEA3663175__metabat2_low_PE_006 | metagenome-assembled genome bin SAMEA3663175 (sample SAMEA3663175) | pig gut metagenome | biome: pig gut; feature: pig-associated habitat; material: faeces | place: Denmark | collected 2012
ATGTATAGTCTGTATAAGTACCGTTTCCGTATTCGATTCTTGTTCGCTGACCATATTCATCGTATTTATATTCTGTTTCTGTATGAATAAATTCAGAATTTCCGCTGGATTTTTCGTAAGTCCAAGACTACTCGCATTTAGGCTGTGCATAAGGAGATTCTCTGAGAATTGTTTCCGACTTCCCTAAAACAAAATCATCACTATCATACTGAACACTTTCTTTAATTGCTTATTTTTTTTAATATTCATCCATATAATATGTGTCAGTTTGATAAGTTTCATCTGCATTTTTTGTAGTTACCGTTTTTAATCCATAAAACTCTTTTTCTTTTCTGTTGTAATAGCCATCTTCATAATCATACTCTGTTGTTACAAAATGTTTACCATGATTAATTTCTGGAATTGTTATTACACACCCATCACAAACTGTAACTTTGCTCATTATATACTTAAAGTTTGGATTATCCACCGTTCTGTATTTCTCCGCATATTCCAGCCGGACATTTCCGCCTTGTGGAAGATTTACCTGTGTAAGCTGCCCATATTTTCCGCTTATGTTTCTTTTCCAATATGTTCCAAAGCCAGGAATGCGAAGAACATGGTCTGCAAGACCGTCTCCGTCTAGGTCTGTGAGTTTTGGCGGTTCCCTGCCTTTCGCAAGCATTTTTCGCGTTGCTCAAAACTTTGGCTCGGCAGGGCGCGCTTTTCGTGGTTCCGCGTCAGAGCGCTTCATTGCTCCACTTTGTTTCGCAACCAGCCTAACGGCTGGCCACTACAATCGCTAACCGTGAGGGAAATATTAAAACTTAATTTACAGGATACTCCCTGCATTTTTCTTCGAGCAGTTTGAAATCACAACAGAATTTTATTACTTTACCCGTAGAAATTTGTTTTTCATAAAGTTTAGATGCCTTTTGAATCACCGAATCAATAATTTTCAAGCAAAATGTATATTCAATATTTAATAGGACTTTATACTTTATTTCTTGCACAGAATCTTTCTTTGACGGATTCAAATCAACCTCAGAATAAAGCCCCGATTTTATTGGAATCATTTTTTTCAAGTCTATAACAGAAAGAATATGTTTAAAAGTTCCGTCCTTATTTTTTACATAAATATCTTTCGTGCCTGTCTCAGCAGTTTTACAGTTCTCAAATATTAGAAACCGGTCTGTTTCCACATTCTTCCAGGACTTATGTTTTTCCTTTGCGGAAGAAAGAGGTATTACGTATTCAACACCATTTTCCTCAACAAGGATTCCAATATATGGCTTTGTTTCATAGCCATACGTTTTATAATAAACTTCCCTGCAAGAATCGTGTAAAGTCTTTAAATAATTTGGGTCAATAGTGATAAATTTCAGATTCTTTTTCAAAGAAAACATTTTTGCCTCAAAAAAAACTAAGGCTGCCTGAAAATCAAGCAGCCTTTCTTTAATCTTCATCTCTTCACGGATTAAAACCGCAGGTTAATGGAGACCTTCTCCTTTCAATATAGAACTAGATTTCATTCTTGTCAAGATAATTTCTATATTAAAATTAAAGAAAGTAATTCATAGAAATTTTAGTCCTGTTAGCAATTCCATAGCTATCCAAGTTTCAATTCCTCTATTCCCATAAATTAGTATTGATGTGGTTATCAACTTAAATTTTGTCTCACTTACGCAGAATTTACCTGCAATTCTTCATCCT